>Ga0268287_100014_pt1 | contig 277049 bp, 252 predicted proteins | sample MetcocultureR3M_FD_191348 | JGI IMG/M metagenome (GOLD analysis project Ga0268287, IMG submission 191348) | Soil microbial communities from Anza Borrego Desert, Southern California, United States - Methanotrophic co-culture R3-M | ecosystem: Environmental > Terrestrial > Soil > Desert | place...
CAAGGACTTCCGCCGGATTGCAACTAGATACGACAAGCGAGCAGACATCTTCCTGTCTGCAATTCTTCTGGCCGCTGCGATCACTTGGTGGATCAATTGAGTCCGGACCCTAGAGCCGCGGCGCTTTGCCGCCGCGCCGGCTTCGGCTACGGTTGCCATCATGATGGTTCGATCCGGCAATCCGGCCGTGTGGTTCGGAACGTTGATGTCAGCGGCGCTGCTGCTCCTGCTCGGCGGCGGGACGGGGCGGACGCAATCCGCCCCGCCTGCGCTCGGGATCCAGGGGCAGGATATTCCGGCCGCGCCAGCGCCGTCGTCCCCTGCGCCATCCGTGTCACCGGCGCCTGGGGAAAATTCCGGGTTGATCAATGAAATGGGCAAGCTGTTCGAGAAGCTGCCCTCGATCCTGCCGCCGATCAAAAGCCCGAGCGAGACCATGAACGATCTGTCGCGGCTGGCCAAGCCCTCGACCATGGTGTCGGGTCGCATCGCCTGCCCGGCCTCCTCGAACGGAGCGCCCGACTGCAAGCAGGCGGCCGACCAGCTCTGCCAGAGCAAGGGCTACAAGGAAGGCAAGAGCCTGAATGCCGATTCCGCCGAAAAATGCTCGGCCAAGGTCCTGATTCCGGGACGGCCGCGCAAGCCGGACGATTGCCGTACCGACACGTTCGTGACCAGCGCGCTGTGCCTGAACTGACGTGGGCCTTGCGCGTAAGCAACAAGGAGCGCCCATGAGCCGGACGGAGCAGGACTTCCTCGGACAGCGTGAGATCGCCGACGACATCTACTACGGCGTCCAGACCATCCGGGGTAAGGAGAACTTCCACATCACCGGCATTCCGATGAACCAGGAGCCTTACTTCGTGAAGGCGCTTGGCTACGTCAAGAAGGCCGCCGCCATGGCCAATCGCGATCTCGGCGCGATCGATGGCAAGATCGCGGACGCCATCATCCTCGGCTGTGACCGCGTTATCGCCGGGGACATGATGGACCAGTTCGTCACGGACTTCATCCAGGGCGGCGCCGGCACCTCCACCAACATGAACGCCAATGAGGTGATCGCCAATCTCGCGCTGGAATCGCTCGGCTTTGCCAAGGGCGACTACCAGCACGTCAGCCCCAACGATCACGTCAATTACGGCCAGTCGACCAACGACACCTATCCGACGGCCTTTCGCCTGGCGTTGATCCTGCGGCTCGAGAGCTACATGACGGCGTTGCGCCAGCTCCAGGAGGCCTTCTTCGCCAAGGGCCGCGAATTCGACCGCGTGCTGAAGATGGGCCGCACGCATCTGCAGGATGCGGTGCCGATGTCGCTCGGCGCGGAGTTCAGGGGCTGGGGCACCACCATCGGCGAGGAGGTCGAGCGCATCTCGGAAGCGCGTGCTCTGCTGCGCGAGATCAATCTCGGCGCCACGGCGATCGGCACCTCCGTGACCGCGGCCGTCGGCTATCCCCAGCTCGCGGTCCGGCACCTCGGTGAACTCACCGGCGTAGACTTCGTGCTTGCCGGCGATCTGGTCGAAGCGACCTCCGACACCGGGGCCTATGTGCAGCTGTCCGGCGTCCTCAAGCGCACGGCCAGCAAGCTGACGAAGATCTGCAACGACATCCGCCTGCTCGCTTCGGGTCCCCGCGCCGGCTTCAACGAGATCAACCTGCCTCAGCTGCAGCCCGGCTCCTCGATCATGCCCGGCAAGGTCAATCCCGTCATCCCCGAGGTCGTGAACCAGACCAGCTTCCTCGTCATCGGTCTCGACACGACGGTGACGCTTGCGGCCTCGGCAGGCCAGCTCCAGCTCGACGTGATGGAGCCGGTGATATCGTTCGCGCTGTTCTTCTCGATCCGCACCATGGAGCGCGCGGTGAACAGCCTGCGCGAGAACTGCGTCGTCGGCATCACCGCCAACGAGGAGCACACCCGCAACATCGTGCTGAACTCGCTCGGCATCGTCACGGTGCTGAAGCCGCTGCTCGGCTACAAGCTTTGCGCCGAGATCGCGCGCGAGGGCTACAGAAGCGGCAAGTCGCTGCACCAGATCGTCGTGGTCGAGCGCAAGCTTTTGACCCAGGAGAAGTGGGACGAGATGTTCTCGTTCGAGCGGCTGATCAATCCGGATTTGATCGGGTAAGTGTTCGCAATCCGCCGCTCCCTCCACGTCATTGCGACACTTGCGACGAAGCAATCCAGAATCTTTCCGCGGAGACAGTCTGGATTGCTTCGCTTCGCTCGCAATGACGGATGGGGCAGAATTCCGCTGCTTGGAATTGCGCCGGCCGCAACCCGCCGCGGCGTCAAAACGCAATACTTGACAGTGGAAAGATTGCCTTGTTGGTATGACGGCCAACCTTCGATTTCAGCGCCAAGAGAGGATCGCTCCGCAATGTCCATGCCTGCCTTGTTCAAGGGACGCCTGTCGATCCCGGTGATCGGCTCGCCGCTCTTCATCATCTCGGTGCCCGATCTGGTGATCGCGCAGTGCAAGGCGGGTGTGGTCGGTTCGTTTCCGGCGCTGAACGCACGGCCGCCGGAGCTGCTCGACGAGTGGCTGGCGCGGATCACCGAGGAGCTCGCGGCCTATGACCGCGCCCATCCCGACAGGCCGTCGGCGCCGTTCGCGGTCAACCAGATCGTGCACAAGTCGAACAACAGGCTCGACCACGACATGCAGCTCTGCGCCAAGTACAAGGTGCCGATGATCATCTCGTCGCTGGGGGCGCGCGAGGAGCTGAACCAGGCCGTGCACGGCTGGGGCGGCATCGTCTTCCACGACGTGATCAATCAGAAATTCGCGCACAAGGCGATCGAGAAGGGCGCCGACGGCCTGATCCTGGTGGCAGCCGGCGCGGGCGGCCATGCCGGCACCATCTCGCCGCTGGCCTTCGTTGCCGAGACACGAAGCTGGTTTGACGGTCCGATCGCGCTGTCGGGCGCCATCGGCAACGGCAAGGCCATCCGCGCCGCACGCATCCTGGGGGCCGACTTTGCCTATATCGGCTCGGCCTTCATCGCGACCAAGGAAGCCAATGCGGTCGAAAAGTACAAGGAGATGATCGCAGGCTCGAGCGCCGACGACATCGTCTATTCCAACCTGTTCACCGGGGTGCACGGCAATTACCTCAAGCCCTCGATCGTCGCGGCCGGCATGGATCCCGACAATCTGCCGACCTCCGACCCCTCCAAGATGAATTTCGGCACCGACGCCTCCGGCGAGCGCGCCAAGCCGAAGGCCTGGAAGGAGATCTGGGGCTCTGGCCAGGGCATCGGCAGCATCGACAAGGTCGTGCCGGCGGCCGAGCTGATCGCGCGTTTCAAGAAGGAGTATGACGAGGCGATCGATCCGCCGTTGTGATCGCTTCGAGATCGCGATCGCCATGACCGCCATCTACCGCGTCGACGGCAACAGCGTCGTCACCAGTCCGGATGCCGCCGGTCCCTGGGACCGGCGCATGCAGCACGGCTCGGCCCCGGCTTCACTGGTGACATGGGCGGCTGAGCGCGTCCCGACACCGGTGCCGATGGACATCGCGCGCGTCACCATCGATCTGATGCGGCCGGTGCCGGTGGCGCCGCTCACGATCGCGACGGAGGTGTTGCGCGAGGGCCGCAAGATCCAGCTCTGCGAGATCAAGCTGCTCGCCGACGGCGTGCAGGTGGTCGGCGCCACCGTGCTCAAGATCAAGCGCCAAACGCAGCCGCTGCCGGACGATGTCGAGGAGCTGCCGGTCACGCTGCCGTCGCCGGAGGACTCGCTCGTCGAGGACGGTCACGCTGCCACCAGCCCGTTCGTCCGATCGGTCTCGATGCGCGCCGCGCGCGGCCGCTTCGGCCAGGCCGGCGCGGGTGCGATCTGGTTTCGCGTCGACCATCCGCTCATCGAAGGCGAGGTCATCTCGCAGGCGATGCGCGCCGTGGTCGCCGCCGACTTCTCCAACGGCACCGCCTCCACGCTCGACTTCCGCGCCTGGACCTACATCAACGCCGATCTCACCGTGAGCTTCTCGCGCCAACCGGTCGGCGAGTGGATCTTGCTCGACGGTGAATCCTGGATTGGTCCGGACGGAGCGGGCCTCGCGATGTCGCGGCTTGCGGACCGGCAGGGCTATTTCGGCCGGGCGGTGCAGAGCCTGGTGATCGAGAAGAGGTGACCGAGCTCACCCCACCATCCGGTCCCGCCCGCTCCAGAAGCCTGCGCGCAGCACCTTCTTGTCGACCTTGCCGACGCCGGTCATCGGGAGCTGCTTGACGAACTGTATCTGCTTCGGCGCATGCGCCGAGCCTTTTCGCGTCTTCACCAGGTTGATCAGCTCATCCGGGTCGGGCCTTGCGCCTTCGCGCGGCACGACGATGGCGGTGACGGCTTCGCCCCATTTCTCGTCGGGAATGCCGACGACCGCGACCATGGCGACGTCGGCATGTTGCGACAGCACGTCCTCGACCTCGCGCGGGAAGATGTTGAAGCCGCCGGTGACGATCATGTCCTTCTTGCGGTCGAGGATGAACATGTAGCCCCGCTCGTCCCTGCGCGCGATGTCGCCCGTGTGGACCCAGCCGTTCTTCAGCGTCTCGGCGGTGATATCGGGCCGCTTCCAGTACTCCGCCATCACATGCGGTGCGCGCACGCAGATCTCGCCGGCCTCGCCCGTTTTCACTTCCTGGTCGTTATCGTCGAGGATCTTGACTTCGCATGCCGCGATCGGGAAGCCGCAGGACAGGAACAGCTCCGGCCGCTTGGGATCGTGGTCGGCCTTGCGCAGCACCGAGACCGGGTAGCATTCGGTCTGGCCGTAGAGCTGCGAGAACACCGGTCCGATCCGCTCGATGCCTTCGAGAAGCCGGCTCGGCGACATCGCGGAGGCGCCATAGAGCACGAGCTCGAGCGAGGAGAGGTCGGTCCTGCCCAGCGCCGGCTGATCGAGCAGCACATAGATCATGGTCGGAACGAACAGGGTGAAGTTGATGCGCTCGCGCGCAATGGTGGCCAGCACGGCTTCGGGATCGAATCCCTTCAGCATGTGCACGGTGCCGCCGCGCATCAGGGTCGGCAGCACCTTCGTGCCGGCGACGTGGCTGATCGGCGCGACGGTGAGATAGCGCGCAGCCTCGGGGATCTCGAAGTCGGCTAGGATCGCGCCGGCGGCGCCGGCGTTCTCGCGGTGATAGCGCAGCGCGCCCTTGGATTTGCCTGTGGTGCCGCCGGTATAGTTCAGCGTGGCGAGATCGTCGGGGCCGGCGAGGCAAAGCGGGCTCGCATGTCCGGCATCGTCGATCGCGGCCAGCAGATCGGCGCCGTAGCCGGCCGGTCCCATGGTGAAGACCGCCTTCAGCCGGGCCGCCCTCGCAGCGAGCTCGCCGCCGCGATCGCGGAAGGCGGCGGCGTCGACCACCAGCATCTCGGCCTCGGAATCCTCGAGCTGAAACAGCTGGTCCTCCAGCGATCCCAGCGGATGCAGCCAGGTGATGCAGAGCCGGGCCAATTGCGCCGCGACACCGGCGCACCAGGTGTCGGCGCGGTTCGCGGTCAGGAAGGCGACACGCGCGCCGGGCTGAAAGCCGAGCCGCATGAACACGCCCTGGATGCGCCCGATCAGGTCGATGGTGCCCTGATAGCTCAAGGATCCCCCAGGCCAGGCGAACGCGATACGATCCGGATAGCGCGACAGCGCCCGTAGCGTCTGCGCACAAGCTGGAGGGGATGCGTGGAGCGGATCAGACATATGTTTCCTCGTTGCTTTGTCACCGGCTTCTGGCGTGCCAATGTTGCTGATGACGCTAGCACAGAGACTGCGGGAGGAAACGACAAAGCCCGCGCAGGGAGGCATGCATGCCATCGGATCGACTGCACCGCTTCGGCGATCGTCTCGCCCTGCCTCTGATCGCGGCGCCGATGTTTCTGGTGTCGGGCGTCGAGCTCATGGCCGCATGTTGCCGCAATGGGGTGATCGGCAGTTTTCCCACCGCGAATTGCCGTAGCACGGAACAACTCGATGAATGGCTCACCGGGATCGCGGCGCGGTTGCGGCAGCATGAAGATCAAACCGGCCGGAAGGCCGCACCGCTCTGTCCGAACCTGATCGTGCACCGCTCCAATACGCGCCTGGAGCAGGATCTCGCGGTGCTGCTGCGGCACCAGCCGGAGATCGTCATCACCTCGGTCGGCTCGCCCGCGCCGGTGCTGAAGCCGCTGCATGACGCGGGCGCACTAGTGCTCGCGGACGTCGCTTCGATACGCCACGCCGAACGCGCGGCCGAAGCTGGTGCCGACGGGCTGGTGCTGCTGAGTGCCGGCGCCGGCGGCCAGACCGGCTGGCTTAATCCATTCGCCTTCGTCCGCGCGGTGCGCGCATTCTACGACGGCATCATCGTGCTGGCGGGCGGCATCAGCGATGGCCATGCGCTGCACGCCGCGGAGGTGCTTGGCTGCGATCTCGCCTATATGGGCACGAAGTTCATCGCGACCCGCGAGAGCATGGCGGATGACCGTTACAAGCGGATGCTGGTCGAGAGCAGCGCCGACGACATCCTGCTCACCACCGCGTTCACGGGCTTGCAGACCAGCATGCTGAGGCCGTCGATCGTCGCCGCCGGGCTTGATCCGGACGATCTGCCGGCGCGCGGTGCGATCGACATCGCCAAGGACATCGACGTTGCCGCACGCGAGAACCGGCCAAAGCGCTGGCGTGACATCTGGAGCGCCGGGCACTCCGTATCGGGGGTGACGGATGTGCTCGCGGTCGACGATCTCATCGGGCGGACGCTCGCCGAATATCGTGACGCGCGCGGCGGCAGGTGATCCTGTCAGTGGGATGGCCGAGCCAAGCCCGGTATGAGGATATGGCAAGCTCAGCGCCGAGATCACGGTTAATCCCGCGCTCTTCCGCGCCCCTCATTTAACGGCGGATTAACCATCGCCCGCCAAGAATCCCTCTCACGGCCGCCAATCGGGACGAGAGGGACAGGCGATGGACTTCGATTATCTCAACAGCAAGACGTCCGCGACGATGGACGAAATCCGCATCCGCGTTGCTCACGCCCTGGCCCGGCACCCGCTCTGCCGCAACGTCCGTTTCGACATCGTTAGCGTCCCTCGCACCCGCAGGGGCGGCAACTGGACGGTGACGCTGCAATCGGTCGAGCCGCGTGCGGTCTGGGAGGCCTCCGAGATCGTCGCCGACATCCAGGACGCCTACGAGCTGGCGGCCGCCGCCTGATTGACTGAGTTTTCCGGCCGATGTCGCCGCAGTCCGCGCGATTGCCGCCGCAACGGCACGGTTAAGCCTTAATTACCGCCCAGTTTCCGGGCACTGATCACGTGGACTTGAAGCTGGGCGCGGAGAGACGTTTGTCCAAAGCCATCACCATCGTCGTGCTGACCTGTTTCCTGGTTCTCGGCGCCGCCACAACCGCCATTCTCGGTCGCGACAGTGTTCCAGGCGTCAGCGCCGAGATGATCGCCCAGACGCCTCCGGCCAAGCCGCCCGCGACCAACCGCGCCGCCAAGGCCGATCGTCTGATTCCGACGCTTGCGCTGGCTTCGGCCGCGATTGAGCCGGTCCAGGTGGCCGCCGACAAGCTTTCGCAGGCGCCCGTGCTGGCCGAGCCGCTCCGCCAGGCCTTTGCGGCGGCTACGCCCTCCGATTTCCCGATGCCGAAGCGGAGCGCTCACGAAGCGCCCGCCGTGACGGAGGTTCCTGCCGTCGAAGTTCCCGCCAAGCCGAAGGCTGTCGCCAAGCCGCAGCCGCAGAAGTCCTATTCACTGCTGTCCGACGTGCAGATCGCCGGCATCAGGGATCGCCTGAGACTGTCGTCGTCGCAGGAATATTACTGGCCTTCCGTGGAGACCGCGCTGCGCAACGTCGCCCGCAAGATCCAGGCGAACAAGCTGTCGAATCCGAATGCGCCGCCCAGCGCGCAGATCGATCCGAATTGCGACGAGGTGCAGCAGTTGAAATCGGCCGCGATGCCGCTGCTGTTCCAGCTCCGTGATGACCAGAAGGAAGAAGTGCGCAAGCTCGCCCGCCTTATCGGGCTCGAGAAGGTCGCGCAGCAAATCTGATCCGTGCGGTTCCTCTTCGAGGAGCCGCAGCCCATCAGGAACATCTGGCAATCCCCACGCGTTGCCCGCTCCAAAGAGGGAGTGGATGAATGCGCGCCTCGACAGCCTACTTTGTCGGTGCCGGAACCATCGTCGCGGCCATCGCCATTGGTCTTGGCGGCGGTATCGTTGCCGGCAACATCATGAATCCGGTCGCGCCCAAGCAGGGCCCGGACACAAGCAAGATGGCGCAGCGTACGGAGGCTGCCGGCCCGCCGGCGGCACCGGATGCTCCCTCTGAGCGCGTGAACTATCTCACCGGCTCGCAAGCCTTCGGCGCGATGATTGCCACGCCGGCGCAGGCCGAAGCAAAACCCGAGCCCGCAAAGCCTGACACGCAAACCACCCAGGCGAATGACGGACCACCGGCGGCGCAGCCCTCGCAAGCGGCTGCAGTCGAGTCGCCCAAGGTGGCGCCGCCATCGGCACCGCAGGCGGCAAGGCCTGCCGAGCAGCAGGCTTCGACCGAGCCGTCGTCGTCGTCGTCGAATAATGCCTATGCCAAGGCAAGGGATTCCGATGTGAAGCGCGCGGCGAGCGAGCGGCGCCGAGCCGAGCGCCGGGAGCGCTGGGCCGAGCGCCGATATTATCACGAGTCCCGCGAGCCGCGCGGCAGCCGCGGCCGCACCGATTGGGACGACGTGGCCCGCAACATCCGCGAAGATTCGGATGCGCGCGACTACGCCGACCGGCCGCGCAGCGGCTTTCCGCAGATTCGGCTGTTCGGGCCCGACGACGATTAGCGCCTAGCCCAGGATCGCCGCGGCTGCGCATTCCGCAATCAGGATCGTCGGCGTCTGGATGTTGCCTGAGATCATGATCGGGATCACCGAGGCGTCGGCGATATGCAGGCCGTCGATGCCGCGCACCTGCAATCGCCTGGGATCGACGACGGCCAGATCATCGGTGCCCATGCGGCAGGTCGAGGCAGCGTGATAGAGCGTCGTGCAATGGCCGCGGATGTAATCGGCAATCTCGCCATCGTTGATCGCTTCTGCACTCGGTGTGACCTCGCATTCGATCATCTCCCTGAGCGGCGACTGCGCGGCGATGAGACGGTTGATGCGTACGCCTTCGACCATGGTTGCGATATCGCTTCCGCTTGGGTCCGACGCGAAATAGCCGGGATCGATCGCGGGGTCTTCGATAGGGTCGGCCGAGCGCAGCGTGATCCGGCCGCGGCTCTTCGGCCGCTGCAACGTCGCATGCAGGGTGATGCCCGGCTTGGACGAGAGAAAGCGGACATAGTCGCGGTGCGGGCTGATCGCGCCATAGAGCTGGAGATCGGGCTCGACATCGGGGCGGCTGCGCACATGGGCGCCGGCGGCGACCCAGGGCGAGGTGCGCGGGCCGCTGCGGTGCGCCTGCCATTCCGTAAGGCTCGTCGCGAGACTCTCCTCGGTCCAGGCTCCGACGCCGATTCTCTCCTTCGTGTAGAAGGTGATGGGAATGTTGATGTGATCCTGGAGATCCCTGCCGACGCCGGGCAAATCATGCACGACCTCGACGCCGGTTAGCTTCAATTCGTCAGCCGGACCAACCCCTGACAGCAGGAGTTGTTGCGCCGAGCCGATGGCGCCGGAGGCGAGCACGATCTCGCCGGCGACGAATGCGCTCTTCGGCTGCCCATTATCGAGATATGCGACGCCGGTCGCGCGGCCGCGCTCGATGATGATGCGCGTGACGCGTGCGCCGGTCTTGAGGACGAGATTGGGACGCGCCAGCGCCGGGCGCAGATAGGCCTTGCCGGTGCCGAAACGCTCGCCTCCCCTGATGACGAACTGGAAAAAGCCGGCGCCCTCCTGCGTGACGCCGTTGAAATCGGGATTGTGCGGGAGCCCCGCGGCCTGCGCTGCCTCCAGCCATTTCAATTCGTTGGGATCGACGAACGGTACGTCGGCGACGTGCAGCGGCCCGCCGGTGCCGTGGAGAGGATCGTCGCCGAAGCGGGCGTTGTTCTCGAAGGCGATGAACTTCGGCAGCACGTCCTTCCAGGCCCAGCCTGCGCAGCCCGCCTGCGCCCATCCGTCGTAGTCCGACGGCAGGCCACGGATATAGATCATCGCGTTCATCGCGCCGGAGCCGCCGACCATCTTGCCGCGCGGCCAGAAGATTCGACGTCCCCGGCAGCCTGCTTGCGGCTCCGTGTGAAAGCCCCAATCGACCGCGGTATTGAACATCGTCGGCCAATCGGATGGAATGTCCGAGGCGGGCGGGGCGGCACGACCGGCCTCAAGCACCAGCACCTTCCGGCCCGGATCGGCCGACAACCGGTTGGCCAGCACACAGCCGGCCGAGCCGGCGCCCACGATGATCGTGTCGTACATTTGAAGAGCACTCCGCCCAGACATTGATGCCGCGGGCGCCTGCAAGATTCGTGCTTCAGGGGAGAGGATGCGCCGTCATCGCGCCAGTGTCACGTCATGCCCGCGCGCCGCAGGCCCTCGAGATAATGCGTGCGGTCCTCATTCCGCAGCATCGGCAACTCGCGCGTGATCCACTCAAGCGAGACCTCGGGCTGGGCGCGCCGCAGGTTTTCCAGGGCGGAAGCCGCGAGCGCGGGATCGCCGAGCATGCCGGCGGCCGCCGTCAGCACGCGGTGCGCGCCGACGAAATCTGCGCGCTGGCGCAGCGATTCCCGCGCCATCTGTGCGGCTCCCTCGTAGTCGCGGCCGACGAACCGGGCATAGGCCGCAACGCCGCAATAGATCGCCGCAAGCGGGTCGCGCGGGCTCAGCCGCAGCGCCCGGCGGGCGGCAGCATCGCCATCCTGCCATCGGCCGGCGTAGCACAGCGTCACGCCGTGGAAGGCATGCGCCATCGCGAAATTCGGATTGAGCCTCAGGGCCAACTCGAATTCTGCCAGCGCGTCGTCGAAGCGGCGGCGGAACAGATAGGTGTAAGCGAGGCCGTGATGGGCCCAGGCATCCTCGCGATCGGCCTCCACCGCTGCGAGCGCCGCACGTTCGGCGACCGGGATGGTCGCCGCCATGTCGGCCCAGCCCATATGCGCACCGAACATGTGGCTGGTCGCGAGCAGGCCCAGCGCCTTGCCATAGGCGGGGTCGATCGCGACGGCCTCCTCCAGCAATCGTTGCGCGGCGGCGTTGCCCTCGCGGGTGATGCGCCAATAATGCGAGAGCGCGCGCATCACGAGGTCCCATGCATCCAGGCTGCCCGGCGGCTTCTGCTGGGCCCGGAAGCTTTCGGCGGCGTAGAGCTGCGGCTCGATCGCAGCGACGATCGCCTCGGTGATCTCATCCTGCACGGCGAAGATGTCGGCGAGCTCACGGTCGTAGCGTTCGGCCCAGAGATGACTGCCGGTCGAGACGTCGTTGAGCTGGGCCGAAATGCGCACCCGCTCGCCGCTTCGGCGCACGCTGCCTTCGACCACGTAGCGGACGCCGAGTTCCCGCGCGACCTCCTGGATGTGCACGGCGCGGCCCTTGTAGACGAAGGAGGAGTTGCGCGCGACGACGAAGAACCATCGCAGCTTCGACAGCGCGGTGATGATGTCCTCGCTGATGCCGTCGGAGAAATAATCCTGCCCGGCCTCGCCGCTCATATTGGTGAAGGGCAGCACGGCGATCGCCGGCCGCTCCGGCAGCGCGAAGGCCGCCGGGGGCTGGGCGATACGGACCGGCTCCGGCGCGACGGCGCCGGATTGTGTCTGGACGTCGCCGACGAAGCGAAAACCCTTGCGCGTGATGGTGCGGATCAGCGTCTGGCTCGCGCCATCATCGCCGATTGCCTTCCGCGCCGCGTTGATCCGGCTGGTCAGGGTGGATTCGGAGACGCTGCGCCCGTGCCAGATCTTGTCGATCAGTTCGTCCTTGCTGACGACCCGGTCGCGGTTCTGCATGAGGTGAACGACCAGGTCGAAAACCTGAGGCTCCACGGCAATGGGAACCTGCTCGCGGCTCAGCTCGCGCCGGTCAGTGTCGAGAAGGTGGTCCCGGAACAGAAACTGCACGTCGAAAACTCAGGCCTCATTGCGAAATAACGCGAATAAAATGACAAAAGGAAATTTGGGTCGAAAACCGTGTGTCTGCCGAAGAGGCCCCTTGGTTCATCGAGATTGCGTGATGGCTGCCATGCCGTTTTCCGAGGGGAATACAACCGCAGCTCGAATGTTGCGCTCCGGGGCCGATGGCCGCGGTCCGTCCTGAAGGGGTGATGCGCAGTACAGGCCTCGGAGTCGCCGAGAAAAAGGCTTGCGAGAACCATCGGACGGCATCGAACGTGTGATGAACCCTGAATGTCGGATTGCTCTGCCGAGCAACCTGCGTAAGCTGCCGCACACACAAAACTTCAACCACGAAGAAACGCCAATGCCAGCTTTCCCCGCCTCCACCACCGTGCTCGACTCCATGCTGTTTCGCGACGCCTTCGGCACGCCCGAGATGCGCGAGGTGTTCTCCGACGTCGCGACGGTCGCGCGCTATGCCGAAGTCGAGGTGGCGCTGGCGAGGGCGGAAGCGAGATGCGGCGTGATCCCACAGGAGGCGGCGGCAGCGATCGCGGCGCGGACCGACGTCGCCGCGTTCGATTTCGACCTGCTCAGGCAGGAGACCGATATCGTCGGCTATCCGATCCTTCCTTTGGTGCATCAGATGGTGAAGCAATGCGGCGAGGCCGGCCGCTACGTGCATTGGGGTGCCACCACGCAGGACATCATGGACACCGCCGTGGTGCTGCAGCTGCGCGCCGGGCTCGAGATCGTCGAACGCGACATCGGCGAGCTGCGCAGAATTCTCGCCGATCTGTCGAAGCGCCATCGCGACACGGCGATGGCAGGCCGAACCCATCTCCAGCAGGCGCTGCCGGTGACCTTCGGCTACAAGACCGCGATCTGGCTCGCGATGTTCGATCGCCACGCCGAGCGGCTGGCGCAGCTCAAGCCGCGCGTCCTGGTCGGTCAGTTCGCCGGCGCCGCCGGCACGCTGGCCTCGCTCGGCGACAAGGGCTTTGAGGTGCAGGAGGCGCTCTGCGCCGAGCTGAAGCTCGGCGTTCCCGCCTCGACCTGGCACGTCGCGCGCGACGGCTTTGCCGAGGCCGTGAACTTCCTCGCGCTGGTCACCGGCTCTCTCGGCAAGATCGCGCTCGACATCATGATCATGGCCTCTACCGAGTTCGCCGAGGTCTACGAGCCTTTCGTCAAGGGGCGCGGCGCCTCCTCGACCATGCCGCAGAAGCGCAACCCGATTTCGTCGGAACTGATGCTCGCGGCTTCCAAAGCGGTGCGCCAGCACGCCGGCCTGATGCTCGACGCCATGGTGCAGGATTTCGAGCGTGCCACAGGGCCGTGGCACGCCGAATGGATGGCGATCCCCGAAAGTTTCGTGCTGACCGCTGGCGCGCTGCACCAGGCGAAGTTTGCGCTCGCCGGTCTGATCGTGGACGAAGCGAAGATGAACGACAATCTCGCCATCAGCCGCGGCCTGATCGTGGCCGAAGCGGTCATGATGGGGCTCGCGCCGCAAATCGGCCGGCAGGAGGCGCATGACGTGGTCTATGACGCCTGCCGTCAGGCCAACGAGAAGGGAATGAGCCTTGCCGATGCGCTGTCAGCAGATTCGCGCATCTCAAGCCGCATCGATCGCGCCACAATCGAGGCGCTGACTTCACCGAAAAATTACCTCGGCCTCGCGCCTGCCATGGTCGATCGGGTGCTGAAATCGGCAACGCGTTGAAAACCAAATGCGTGAAACTGCGTATCTTTCATGTGCCGCATGGCGCTCGCATACTTGTGTCTGGCGGTGCTAGACTTAGATTGACTGAGAGAGTTCGGCAGAGGGTCCGGCATGACTGATCAACGCAATACCTCCACTCCCATCGATCCCGTGAAGCTCGACCGTCTGGCCGAGGTGGCGGTGAAGGTGGGCCTGGGCTTGCGGCCGGGACAGGATCTGCTTCTGACGGCGCCCGCGGTCGCGCTGCCGCTGGTGCGACGGATCGCCGTGCATGCCTACAAGGCCGGCGCAGGTCTCGTGACGCCGATCCTGTCGGACGAGGAGATGACGCTGGCGCGCTATCGTCACGGCCACGACGACAGTTTCGATCGTGCCGCCGGCTGGCTTTATGAGGGCATGGCCAAGGCATTCTCCGAGAACACCGCACGGCTCGCGATCGTCGGCGACAACCCTATGCTGCTGTCGGGCGAGGATCCGTCCAAAGTGGCGCGCGCCAGCAAGGCAAATTCGATGGCCTATCAGCCCGCGCTGGAGAAGATCGTCAATTTCGACACCAACTGGAACATCATCGCCTATCCAAGCCCGTCCTGGGCGAGGTTGGTATTCCCTGATGATCCTGAGGACGTCGCGGTCGGCAAGCTTGCGGATGCGATTTTCGCAGCGTCCCGTGTCGATCACGAGGACGCGATGGGCAATTGGGCGAGCCACAATGCGGTGCTGCGCGAGCGCACCAACTGGCTCAATGGCCAGCGCTTCCGCGCGCTGCAATATTCGGGTCCCGGCACCGACCTCACCATCGGACTTGCCGACGGTCACGAATGGGAAGGCGGTGCCTCGCTCTCCAAGAACGGCATCAGCTGCAACGCCAATATCCCGACCGAAGAGGTCTTCACCACGCCGCATTGCCGCCGCGTCTACGGCCATGTCGTGAGCTCGAAGCCGCTGTCCTACCAGGGCACGCTGATCGACAACATCGCCGTGCGCTTCGAGGACGGCAAGATCGTCGACGCAAAGGCCTCGCGCGGCGCGGAGGTGCTGAACAAGGTGCTCGACACCGACGAGGGCGCGCGGCGCCTCGGCGAAGTGGCGCTGGTGCCGCATTCCTCGCCGATCTCGCAGAGCGGATTGTTGTTCTACAACACGCTGTTCGACGAGAACGCGGCCTCGCACATCGCGCTCGGCCAGTGCTATTCGAAATGCTTCGTCAACGGCGCGCAGCTCACGCCGCAGCAGATCGCCGCGCAAGGCGGCAACCAGAGCCTGATCCATATCGATTGGATGATCGGATCGGCCGAGACCGACATCGACGGCATTTTGGCCGACGGCAGCAAGGTCCCGGTTTTCCGCAAGGGCGAGTGGGCGAAGTAGCCGGCGTACCTCTCTTCAGGGCGGGGTGGGTGCGGCGGCAGATCCGTGCGCTCATTCCTTGCGTGCGCAATGGTATATGGGCGCCGGCGCCTTCGCGCGTTTTGTCGCACCCGGGAAAGGACCGCGGCATGTGCGCGGATTTGCAAGGGAATCGCGACGTTAACCGTTTGCACTTGTCGCTTCCGGCTGATTCTCGAAATGGCTGTAAGAAAGAATTAAAAACGGGCTACTAGCGTCCGAACATCTTTCGAAACACTCCCGGCCGGGATCGGCCGCAAATATCATTTCCCGAGGAAGCAAATGGCATTGATTGAAGTCGGTAGTTGCAATGTTGACCTCGAACTGCGGCCGATCGAGCCGTCCTGGGTCATCGAGGGCAATCCGGTCTCCCGCTCGCGCGTCCTGTCGACCAGCGCCGACGGCACCGCCCAGACCATCATCTGGCAATGCACCGAAGGGCGCTTCAACTGGTACTACGACATCGACGAGACGATCATGATCATGGAAGGATCGATCGTGCTCGAAAGCGACGGCATGCCGCCCAAGCGCTATGGTCCCGGCGACGTCATCTTCTTCCGCGACGGGGCGCACGCCAAATGGCATGTCGAAGGCCACGTCAAGAAGATCGCGTTCTGCCGCAAGACCAATCCCGTGATGATCGGCTTCCTGATCCGCGTCGTCAACAAGCTCAAGAAAATGTTCGCCTCCAGCGGTGAGCGCCGTCCGGCCTCGCTGATGGGCGCCGGCTAGAATTCCGACGATCAAGTTTCAAGAACGCTTCCCAGCGGCCACGACGAAGAGGGGTCGGGATCAGCATCCCGGCCCCTCTTGTCGTCATGACGGCAGCTCGAGCCGGTAGAAGTCGGCCGCGGTTTGCGAGAACAGCGCCGTCTTCTCTGCCTCGCTCAAGGACGATGCGATGCGCTTGAACGCATTGAAGATCACCTGGTAGCTGCACTGGCCCTTGTCCGGCGGGAAGTTGCTCTCGAACATCGCCCGCTTCACGCCGAATGCCTCGATGCAGGTCTCGATATAGGGACGCCACGCCGCGGCGAGGTCCTCGGATGACGGCGGCCTCTCGCGCAGATGGAAGTCGTAGCCGAGCAGGCACATTGCGAGGCCGCCGAGCTTCACCACCACGTTCTCGCATGTCGCGATCTCGCGGATCGAGGCGCGCCATTGCGCGAACACCTCCTCGCGCCGGCCCGCGAAGCGACCGATGCCGGCCGGGCCGCCGCAATGGTCGAGCACGATCCTGGTGTCGGGGAAAGCGCGCGCCAGCTCGGTCAGCTCGCCGATCTGCGGATGGAATAGCCAGGCATCGAAGCTGAGGTTCAGGGGGGCGAGACAGGAGAAGCCTTCGCGGAAGGTCCTGTCCTGCAGCAGTCCCTTTGGCCTGTTCGCGTACATCCCCGCCACCACAGGGTCTTCGTCCCAGGCCGAGGAATGCCTGATACCGCGGAAGCGGCCGTTGCCCGCCGCGATCTCGGCTTCGAGCACCGGCTTTACGGAATCGCCGAGCAGAAGATTGGCGTGGCTGACGATGCCGGCGCAGATCGCAGCGTTGCCGTAAGCTCCGCTGGCGCTCATTGCTGCGACGCCGGTGGCGAACTCGACCTCGCCGACGGGCCGGAACGCTTCGGGGCCGTGCGCACGGTACATCGACCGGCAATCGACATAGACGGTGGCAACGACGTTGTGGCCGGATGCGATGTCGGCCGCCATTTCCTCGATCAGGTAGCGATGGCCGCGATTCCAGAGATGGTGGTGGGGATCGACGATCGGTCGTAAGGGATCGATGATCTCCTCGCGATGCAACGCGAGCCAGTCCTCGCGCGGCTCGACGAAGAGCCCGCTGGTGTTGCTAGGCAGACCGCTTGCGGCCATCGGCGTTCGCTCCCTTCGTTCTTTGTGGGGAGGAGCCTAGCATCTGATCTCGTCAGGCAGCAGCGCGTGTTCTGCAACCGCCTCCGTCATCGCGAGCACAGCGGCCTTCGTCAGCTCCTGCGCCGCTTCGCCTTCACGTCGACGGCGAGCCGCCAGTCGGCTGCCGCGGGCGGTTTGGATTCGCCGAGCCAGTGAAAGGACTGGTCGGTGATCTCAGTGAAGCTCCACCGCGTCAGCTCGCCGGCTTCGGTCGTGCCTTCCTGCACGATGTCCTTGCCGCGCGGACGGCCGATCTGCTGGCGGAACACGCAGCGCGCGGGATCGAACCAGCAAATCCGCCAGGCCGAGATGGCGGCATCATAGACCCGCAGCGTCGTGCCGTACCAGTTGCCGGCGATCGGAAAGGCCGGCGCGCCCGCGGGCCGGGGAATGATCCAGACGTCCTGGACGGCGCGGCCTTCGAGCACCCAGCCAAAATGGATTTCGCCGGGGGCGGTGTGCTTGGTTCCGTCGGTCCCATGGGCGGTGATCTCGGCGTCCCAGTCGCCGACGAAGCGGCCATAGAGCTGGAGTGCCTCGGCATGCTCGGGGTTGGCTGCGTCCGCGTGCAACAATCGCGCAAAGTCGCTCATGTCGATCTCCTGTTGCGAGGAGATCAGCATGATCGGCCGCTGGCCGGCTTGGAGAAAATTGCGCCTCAGACGCCGTCGAGGATGATCACGATCGGCTTGTTCGGCAGCGTATCCCGCGACATCCGGAATGAGCGCTCGAGGCGGCGCTCGATCTCGAAGTGCTGGCCGATCCGCTGCATGAAGTCCTCGAGCGGGGTGGCGAAGCGATGCATCGGCAGCACCACGGAGGCGCGCAGCCGTTTGGTGATCTCGGAGATGCCGTCCAATGACATGGTGTAGGTGCCGTCGATCGGCACCATCACGATGTCGAGCCGTCCGATCTGGGCGAAATGGGTGTCGTCCAGCTTGTGATGGAGATGGCCGAGATGGCCGATGCAGAGGCCGGCCGCCTCGAAGATGAAGATGGAATTGCCGTCCCGGATCATGTCGTTGCCGAGATCGTCGCCGATATAGCGGCGGATGTCGGTCGTGACGTTGCGGATGAAGGTGTCGCTGATGCGCTGCGACACGATCGCCGGCTGGCCGTCATCGCTCCAGCCATGCAGCACATGGGGAATGCGCTTGTCCGGATACAAGGAATAGTGGGTGCTGTGCGCCCGGTTCATGGTGACGACGTCGGGCAGCCGTCCCACCTGGTACGCGCCGCTGTAATCGGTCGCGATGCGCAGGCCGCCCGGCGTGTCGATGAAGTAAGTGGAGTGTCCGGCATAGGTGATCTCGATCCCGGCCGAGCCGGCCGCTGGCCGATACGCGACGGACATGACCCGCGGCGCCGCATTGGCCATCGCCAGGCATTCGCTGCGCTGTGGCTGCTGCGCCAGCGCAGGTGAGAGGAGCGCGCCGAACAGCGCCAGAGCCGTCGAAAACAGTCGCCGCATGGATCCGTCCCCGATGATGTCAGGGAAAGTCTAGCGTGCAAGGCAGTGCGTGGCCAATGGGCCGCGATCAACAGCGCGTCAGTGTCGCACCTTTGGGCCGGCCTCTAGTCGCGCTTTGGGCTGAGCTTCCAGGTGATGGCGACCAGGCCGGCGGTGATCAGGCCGCTGATGAGGCCGGCGAGCGGCAAGGCGAGCAGCAGTGCGGCGCTCGCAGCCCAGCCGATCGAGGAGAAGGCTTCGGCGAAGGTCGCAAGCCTGGAAGACGTCTGCCGACGCCGGAATTGGCTGCGCCGCGCCTGCACCCGGAACCAGAGCTGGATCGAGGTCGCCGCGGCCGCGCTGACGATGATCGCGCCGGCACTGATCGCGGCCTGGTACGGCGAGGCCCAGGCCAGCGCCGCGATCAGCGGACTGAAGATCGCGGCGACGGCGATCAGCACCACCCCGATCTTGGCGCGGATGACGCTGGAGGGCGTCAGCGGCGCGGTGGCGACGAGATCGGGTGCGTCCTCGCCCGAGATCGTCAGCCAGGCGAGCCCGCCGGCCAGCTGTCCGGCCGCCATCACGATGACAGGTGTGATCAGCGTCAGCGCCGCGGAGCTGTCGGCAAAATTCCGCCAGAGCAGGAGCGCCGGCGGCACCAGATAGAGCAGCTGCATCAATGTTTGCGAGATCAGCCAGGGATCGCGCCACAGCAGCACGAACTCCTTGCGCCGCAGCGCCTGCTGGCGCGATCCGCCCCGGAACGGGCGCTCCATGCCACGGGTGCGGCCCGATGTGCCGTAAGCTGCCGCATCGATCGCGGTATCGGCGAAGCGGTGCGAGAAGATCGCCATGACGCTGCCGAGCAGCACCAGAGCCAGCGCGAGAAGCAGCAGCAGCGCCTCGCTGTCGCCCAGGGCCGCCCGTGCCGGCCACCACCAGATGCTCTCGATGTCGGGCGCGTAGGCCGCCAGGCTGCCCGAGGTCAGCATGGTGAAGCGGGACAGCGTGCCGTAGGACATGATCGCCGCAACCTGCAGCGCGATCACGAAGCCGGCGCCGACGATCGCGGCGAGGATCTGGGCAATCAGGCGCGTTCGTGCTGGGCCGATCAGCCGGAACAAGAGGATGGTGACGGCAATCGCGATCGCCGCGGCGGACAGGCCCATGGCGACGACGACGCCGAAGGCGGCCAGCCAGCGCGCGCCGCCGCCGAGCACCAGCACGTCGATGAAGGGCGTCGAGAACAGCAGCGCGAGCACCGTGACGGTCAGCGCGATCGCCGCGATGCGGACCGAGAACAGATTGGCCAGCGTTGCCGGCGAGGACATGATCAGGTCGAGATCGGCGCGCGCGTAGAATACCCGCGTCACGGATTCGATCGCCTGCGACAGCATCAAGGTCCAGGCGAGAAAGATCGTCGCCGTGATCACGATCAGGGCGGACTTGTCGAGCGGCAGCTGCAGATCGGCGAAACGGCCGATCACCGCCCAGGCCGGCAGGTGCAGCAGCGCGGCGAAGCAGAGTAGGCCGATCACCGCAGCGCGCGTGCGTTTGCGCCGTCCGCCCGTCATCATGGCGAGCCATTCGCGCCAGGCGAGCCGCAGCTCGTGGCGGGCAAACCAGGACAGCGCGGTTGCCGAGCTCATGCCGCGGCCTGAAGCGTCACCAGCGCGATGAAAAGGTCTTCGAGGCTGGTATCGGCATGGCCGTTTTGCTGGCGCAGCTCGGTGAGCGTGCCTTCGGCGACCAGGCGCCCGGACGCGATCACGCCGATGCGGTCGGCCATGCGCTCGGCGACCTCGAGAATATGCGTGGTCATGATGACGGTGCAGCCGGCGCGGACGCGTTCGCCGAGCAGGCCCTTGACGTGGCGTGCGGAGACGGCATCGAGCCCCGTCAGCGGTTCGTCGAGAATGATGAGGCGGGGATCGTGCACCAGGGCCCCTGCGAGAGCGACCTTCTGGCGCATGCCCTTGGAAAAGCCCTCGCAGCGCTCGTGCCGGTGCGCCTCGAGCCCGAGGGAGTTGAGCAGCTCCTGCGCGACCGGCTCCGAGACCGACGGCGCGATGCCCCAGAGCCCCGCGACGAACTCGAGATATTCGAGCGGGCTCAGCTTGTCGTAGATCATGGGCTCGTCGGAAACCCAAGCCATCGCCTGCTTGGCTGCGACGGGGTCCGCCAGCGCATCGATCCCGAAGATCGAGACCGCGCCGGCATCGGGGCGCAACAGGCCCGCCACCATGCGCAAAGTGGTGGTCTTGCCGGCGCCGTTCGGGCCGACCAGTGCATAAAACTCGCCGGCGTGAATGGTGAGATCGAGGCCGTCGACCGCCAGACGGTCAAAACGCTTCGTTAACCCTCGGACTTCCAGCGCCGCGTGGTCCGGCTTCATGACGGGTCACACCATCCGGTTTTGCATTGCCCGCGACCATGACCGCAAGATGTTTCGGCACCGTGAATCGCGCTGCCGCAAATTCCGTCATCCGGCGGGACCAAGGGAGAGTCACCGTTTGTTGACAGCGCAGGGCGGTTCAGGCTGAATTGATTCCGGACAAATGGAGCTAACGCGGCGAAACGACCGCGTAGCGACTGGACACAAGATGCGGCAAACGGTCATCAAGAACCGCCGGTCGCATCGGGAGGATGCGCGTCGATGCTGGATTTCGTTCAGCAGCTCGTCAGCGGTGTTGCGCTCGGCTGCGTTTACGGCCTGATCGCACTCGGCTTCGTGCTCGTCTACAAGGCCACCGAAGTCGTCAATTTCGCCCAAGGCGATCTGATGATGCTCGGCGGCTTCTTCGCCTTCACCTTCATCGGCATGATGGGCCTGAACTACTGGATCGGCTTTGCCGGCGCCGTGGCGGCGATGGCGCTGTTCGGCATGGTGGCGGAGCGCGTGGTGGTGCGGCCGATCCTCGGCTACCCGCAGTTCTCGATCATCATGGCGACGATCGGGCTCGGCTACTTCCTGCGATCGGTCGCCGGCATGATCTGGGGCACCGACGATTTGAAGATCGATACGCCGTTCAGCCAGGGCGTGCTGCGCATGGGCTCCCTGGTGCTCGCCTATGACAAGCTCTCCGTCATCGCGGCGACGATGATCCTGTGCACGCTGCTGTGGCTGTTCTTCAACAAGACCGTGCTCGGCACCGCGATGCGCGCCAGCTCCGAGAACATGCTGGCGGCCTACTACATGGGCATCCCGGTCAAGCGTGTGGTGTCGGTCGTGTGGGCGATCAGCGCGGCGGTCGCAACCTGCGCCGGCGTGCTGCTGGCGCCGATCACCTTCATTCACTCCAACGTCGGCCTTGTGCTCGGCTTGAAGGCGTTCCCAGCCGCCGTGCTCGGCGGCTTCGGCTCGATCCCGGGCGCCGTGGTCGGCGGCGTCCTGATCGGCGTGATCGAGAGCATGGCCGGCTTCTACCTGCCTGAAGGCTGGAAGGACGTCGCGCCCTATGTCGTGCTGCTGACCGTGCTGCTCCTGAAGCCCGAAGGCCTGTTCGGCCTCCACGTCCGCAAGAAGGTCTGAACGCCATGCGCTTCCTGTTCAAGACCGACTATGAAGACGACATCAAGCTGTTCCCGCATTCGGGCTACGTCGTCTCCTACGGCATCCTGCTCGCGCTGCTGCTGGTCGCGCCCTATGCGCTCTCCAGCTACTTGATGAGCCAGCTCGTCTTCGTCTGCATCTATGCGACGGTCGGCGTGGCGCTCTTGATCCTGACCGGGTTCACCGGCCAGGCCTCGCTCGGGCACGCCGCCTTCCTCGCGATCGGGGCCTACACCGCGGCCTATTTGCAGGAATACAACGTGCCGTTCCCGGTCTACTTCCTCGCCGCCGGGCTCTTGACTGGCATCATCGGCGCGATGGTCGGCTTTCCCGCGCTGCGTCTCACCGGCATCTATCTCGTCATCGCCACCATCTCCTTTGCCCTGATCGTCGAGGAGATCCTGGCGCGCTGGGAGAGCGTCACCCACGGCAACGAGGGCATGCGCGTCAAGGCGCTGTCGCTGCTCGGTGTTACCGTGCCGCGCGACAGCCCGACCTTCTATTATCTTTGTCTTGCCGTGCTGGTGCTGACCATCGTCGGCACGCTCAATCTGCTGCGCTCGCCGACGGGCCGCGCCTTCGTCGCGATCCGCGACAGCGAGACGGCCGCGCGCAGCATGGGGGTCAATGTCGCGCTCTACAAGGTTAAGTCGTTCGCGATCTCGGCGGCGATCACCGGCCTTGCCGGCGTCTTGTTCGCGCACAAGCTCTCCTTCATCTCGCCGGAGATGTTCACGCTGCAGCTGTCGATCGAGTTCATCATCGTGATCCTGATCGGCGGCACCTTCAGCCTGCACGGTGCGGTGCTGGGCGCGATCTTCATCGTGATGATCGATCCGTTCCTGACTTATCTCAAGGACGACATGCCCGGCATCATCGCGGGTATCGCCGCGGCATTCGGCGCCGGGCCGGCCACCGCGGGAAGCATCCAGTCGAGCGTCGCGGCCTTCGCATCGCTCAACGGCCTGAAAGGCGCGATCTACGGCATCATCATCGTGTTGTTCGTGCTGTTCGAGCCGCTCGGGCTCTACGGCCGCTGGCTCAAGATCAAGCTCTTCTTCCAGCTGTTCCCGCTCTACAAGCGCGCCACCTTCAAGCGGCAGAAGATCTACGTGAAGTCGGAGCGCAATCGATGAGCTATTTTCGCGCCGAGAACCTGTCGCTGCACTTCGGCGGCCTCAAGGCCGTCGATGCGGTCTCGTTCGCGGTCGAGAGGGGCGAGATCCTCTCGATCATCGGGCCCAACGGCGCCGGCAAGAGTTCGATCTTCAACCTGATCTCGCGGATCTACCGGCCGACCTCGGGCCGCATCTTCTTCGAGGATCAGGACATTACGGAAGAGCCGCCCTACGACATCGCCAAGCTCGGCATCGCGCGCACCTTTCAGAACATCGAGCTGTTCGAGAATGCGACCGTGCTGTCCAATCTGCTGGTCGGCCGCCACCGGCACTCGACGACGCAGCTCTGGCAGGAACTGCTGTTCCTGCCGAGCGTGCGGGCCAACGAGAAGGTGCACCGCCGCCGGGTCGAGCAGGTCATCGAATTCCTCGATCTCGAGCCGTATCGCGACAAGCTGATCTCGGGTCTGCCTTACGGCGTGCGCAAGGTGATCGAGCTGGCCCGCGCATTGTGCTCGGAGCCGAAGCTGATCCTGCTCGACGAGCCGTCCTCCGGTCTCAACGTGGAGGAGACCGGCGACATGTCGTTCTGGATCCGCGACATGAGGAGCGAGCTCGGCATTACGGTGCTGATGGTCGAACACGACATGTCGCTGGTCAACCGCGTCTCCGACCGCGTCATTGCGCTGAATTACGGCCGGGTGCTGGCGATGGGCTCGCCGGCCGAGGTCCAGCAGCACCCCGACGTCGTCGCCGCCTATCTGGGAGCCTGACGCATGGATGCCGCCACGACCCCGGATATCATCCTCAAGCTCAGCAACATCGAGAGCTATTACGGGCCTATCATGGCGATTCGCGGCATCTCGCTGGAGGTGCCGCGCGGCCGCATCGTCACGCTGCTGGGCGCCAACGGCGCCGGCAAGACCACGGTGCTGAAGACGATCTCGGGCATCCTCGACCCGCAGAAGGGGACGATCGAGTTCCTGGGCAAGCCGATCCAGCGCATGGAAGCCGACCGGATCGTGCGGCTTGGCCTCAGCCACGTGCCGGAAGGACGCGAAGTGTTCCCGTTCCTTTCCGTGCGCGAGAACCTGATGATGGGCGCCTATCCGCGCAAGGACAGGGACGGCGTCGCGGAAGATCTGGAGCGCGTCTACGGCTATTTTCCGCGTCTGAGGGAGCGCATCAACCAGCCGGCCGGCCAGCTCTCCGGCGGCGAGCAGCAGATGCTCGCGATCGGCCGCGCCCTGATGAACCGGCCGGCGCTGCTGCTGCTCGACGAGCCCTCGCTCGGCCTGTCGCCGCTGCTGGTGAAGGAAATCTTCACCATCATCCGTCGCGTCAACGAAGAGCAGGGCATGTCGATCCTGCTGGTCGAGCAGAATGCCAAGGTGGCGCTGGAGACCGCACATTACGGCTACGTCCTGGAGATCGGGCGGATCGTCATGAACGACACCTGCGACCGCTTGATGCATTCCCAGGACATCCAGGAATTCTACCTTGGCGCCAAGGAAGCGGGCGCGCGCGGCGAGCGGCGCTGGAAGAAGAAGAAGACGTGGCGGTGAGGACGAGCTGGCAGTAAGATGAGCTTGCCATCCGCAACATAGACCGCCGACAAGGCAGGCAGCGGAGGCTGGCGACGAGGAGGGAGGAGAGGCGCATGGCCCGACCGGCGGTGCTGACGGTCGCTGATACGATCGCAAAGAGCTTCTTGCGCGCCGCCGAGACGCGGGGCGACAAGCCGGCGATCCGCGAGAAGAAGTTCGGCATCTGGCAGCCGACCAGCTGGCGCGAATGGCTGGAGATCTCGAAAGAGATCGCCTATGCGCTTCACGCCATCGGCTTCACGCCCGGTGACGTTGCCTCCATCATCGCCAATGCCGTTCCGGAATGGGTGCACGCCGACATGGGCATATTGTGCGCCGGCGGCGTCTCCTCCGGAATCTATCCGACGGATTCTTCATCCCAGGTCGAATACCTCGTCAACGATTCCCGCACCAAGGTGATCTTCGCCGAGGACGAGGAGCAGCTCGACAAGATCCTGACCTGCCGCGCGCGTTGCCCGAGCTTGCAGAAGATCATCGTGTTCGACATGGAAGGACTCAGCGGCTTTACCGACGACATGGTGATGTCGCTCGACGAGTTTCGCGCGCTCGGCCGCAACCACATGGTCGGCCGCGAGGCGCTGTGGCAGGAGATGATCGACAGCCGCAGCGCCGGCGATCTCGCGATCCTCGTCTACACGTCCGGCACGACCGGCCCGCCCAAGGGGGCGATGCACGCCAACCGCAGCGTCACGCACCAGATGCGGCACGCCAACGACTTCATCCCGGCGCGGGAGGATGAAGACCGGCTGATCTTCCTGCCGCTCTGCCATGTCGCAGAGCGCATCGGCGGCTATTACATCTCGGTCGCCCTCGGCTCGGTGATGAATTTTGCCGAGAGTCCGGAGACCGTGCCGGACAATCTGCGCGAGGTGCAGCCGACCGTCTTTCTGGCGGTGCCGAGAATCTGGGAGAAGTTCTACTCCGCGATCACCATCGCGCTGAAGGATGCGACGCCGCTGCAGCAATGGGTCTATCGGCGCGCGATCGGCATCGGCTACCGCATGGTCGAGTACCGGCTCGAGGGCGAGACGCCGCCGCTGTCGCTGCGGATCGCCAACCGCATCGCCTACCAGGTTGCCTTCCGCAACATCCGCCGCATGATCGGGCTCGACCGCTGCCGCATTGCCTTCACTGGTGCGGCCCCGATCGCACCGGAGCTGATCCGCTGGTATCTGGCGCTCGGCATCGACATCCATGAGGTCTACGGCCAGACCGAGAATTGCGGGGTCGCCACCATGATGCCGGCGGAAAGGACCAAGCTCGGCTCGGTTGGCACTGCGGTGCCCTGGGGCGAGGTCGCGCTGTCGCCCGAAGGCGAGATCCTGATCAGGGGCGACTTCCTGTTCATGGGCTATCTGAACCAGCCGGAGAAGACCGCGGAGACGATCGATTCCCGAGGCTGGCTGCACACCGGCGACGTCGGCACCATCGACAATGAAGGCTTCGTCCGCATCACCGACCGGATGAAGGACATTATCATCACCTCCGGCGGCAAGAACATCACGCCGTCCGAGATCGAGAACCAGCTCAAGTTTTCGCCCTACATCTCGGATGCGGTCGTGATCGGCGACAAGCGGCCCTATCTCACCTGCCTCGTGATGATCGACCAGGAGAACGTCGAGAAGTTCGCTCAGGATCACGACATCCCCTTCACCAACTACGCCAGCCTGTGCCGGGCGAGAGAGATCCAGGACCTGATCGGGCGCGAGATCGAGCAGGTCAATGGCAATTTCGCCCGCGTCGAAACCATCAAGAAGTTCTACCTGATCGAGCGTCAGCTCACGCCGGAAGACGAGGAGCTGACACCGACCATGAAGCTGAAGCGCGGCTTCGTGAACAAGCGCTACGCCGCCGAGATCGAAGCGATGTATCGCGAGCGTGCGGTGGCGTGACGAGTCCGGCGATTCGAGAAAGCGAAGGAGCTGTGGCCCCCGCCCTTCGTCCAACACGGGCCTTTAGGAGAGGAGACGTCAATGTCGAAATCGTTCAGCGCATTCGGCCTTGCAATGAGTGCCGTCGTGCTCACCTGTCTGCCGGCCGCAGCGCAAACCAAGGTGACCAACGAGGGCATCTCGGCAACCGAGATCGTCGTCGGCACTCACCAGGACCTGTCGGGTCCGATCAAGGGGTGGGGCGTGCCGGTCGCAAACGGCATGAAGATGGCGACCGAGGAGATCAACGCCGCCGGCGGCATCCACGGCCGCAAGATTCGACTGGTCGTCGAGGACAGCGGCTATGATCCGAAGAAGGCCGTGCTGGCGTCGCAGAAGCTGATCGAGCGCGACAAGATCTTCGCAATGGTGGGGCCGATGGGATCGCCGACCGTTCTCGCCGCTCAGGACATCCTGTTCGACGCCGGCGTCCTGCAGCTGTTCCCGCTGACGGCCGCCGAGTTCACCTTCAAGTTCGATCCGGCGAAGCCGCAGGAACGATTGAAGTTCAACAACCTGCTTCCCTACGTCGAGAGCACGCGGGCCGCGGTGAAGTACATGATGGAGTGGAAGGGCTTCAAGAAGCCCTGCATCATGCACCAGGACGACGAGTACGGTAAGAACGTGCTCGACGGCTTCAATCAGCAGCTCACCGCCATGAAGGCGCAGCCGGCTTCGATCACGAGCTACAAGCGCGGTGCCTCCGACTTCAGCGCGCAGATCGCCAAGATGAAATCCGATGGCTGCGACCTCGTGGTGCTCGGCACCGTGCTTCGCGAGACGATCGGGGCGATGAGCGAAGCCAAGAAGCTCGGCTGGGACGTTACCTTCCTCGGCGCGACCCCCACCAACGTGATGGAGGTTCCTGCGCTGGGCAAGGAAGCGGTCGAGGGGCTCTATGCCGCAAGCGGCTTCGAGATTCCCTATGAGGACACCGCGAAAGGCAAGGTGAAAGACTGGCTCGTCAACTACAAGAAGATGTTCAACGCAGACGCCAACACGCAGGCGATCATCGGTTACAACGCAATGATGACGTTTGCGTTCTACGCGAACAAGGCGGGCAAGGATCTCACCGGTCAGAAGATGCTTGAAGCACTCGAGTCGGGCGAAAAATTCCTCGACATCTTCAACTCACCGCCGACCAAGTTCTCCAAGACCGACCACCTCGCCAACACCATTACCCAGGTGCAGCAGGTCAAGGGCGGTCGCTGGGTGCTCGTGAAGGACAATCTGGTGTTCTGATCGGTTCGCTTTCACCCTCGTTCGAGCGAGGGTGAAAGCAACCGCTTGTCCCGGCGGTGCCGGGAGCATGATTACGGAAAAGTGTGCAGCGGTTTTCCGGAAAGATCATGCTCAACCAACAATCCGAAGCGCGATGACGATTGATCCGGATCTCGTCGCGCTTCAGGCAATTGCCGGGCGAACTGGCTTGTGGCAACAAGCTGCGAGCAGTCACCGCGTCTCGGCGACCGCCACCGAAACCTGCACCGGCTCGACATACTTCATCACCGCCGCCTGTTGCAGCACGAACAGCGGCTGATAGCTCCGCGTCGCGTCATCCTTGACCATCGCCATGCGGCGATTGTCGAGCATCAGCCAGTGGTCCTCGAGCCGTGCAGCGGCAACGGCATGCTCCTCGCCGGCGCGGATGTCGCGAACCACGACGATGCGGAGGTCTTCAGGGGGCACGCCCGCCAGCCGCAGCGCGGCGAGCTTGGCGATGGCATAATCCTCGCAATCGCCGGCGCCGCGCGCGAAGGTCGCGAGCGGCGAGCTCCAGAGGTCGTCGGTGCCGTCATTGACGGCATGGATGGCGAGATTGATGGCGCGGTTGGTCTCACCGAGGCGCGCGCGGCCCTCGCGGGCGCGGGCCTGGTCGACGATGGCGAGCAGCTTCAGGGCTGCCGGCGATGCGCAATTGTCTCGGTCGCCGTCGCACAGCGCGAGCTGCACCATGTCGTCATCGAGCCTGTCTTTCAGTGCGGACCATTTCTGCTGCAAGCCGCCGGACGAGATGGCGAAGACGAATACGCCGAACGGCTCGGCGGATTTGCGCACGAGGACGCCCGCGCCCGGCGACAGCAGCGTGCCGGCGCGAAGCTCGACGGCCGATCCGAGCAGGATCAGGCCGCACAGGACGAGGATTGCGCGAAAGGTGCGCGAGCGAGCTGCGGTCTCCATCTGACATCCCCTTCCCAGGCTTCGCGGGACCTTCTCGATCTCGACGTGCTGGGCCTTGTTGCTTTCGGGCAGATAGTGCGAGACGGGCTGTTTTGTTCTGCTTAATGCGACCGGCTGGGGTCCGGAAACCAGAGGACAGGCTGAAGCGGATCTGGCCAAATTGCGTAAAATTTTACGATTGGCGCGCTACGAGGTGTCCTGATGCCGCGAAATGAACCTTATTGCAGGCACAAGTTGTGCAGTGCCGAATCGGGCCTTTTTGGCTAACGACCCCCCATTTCATGGGGTTCTGTTACTTCGGTCACAGATTTAACTCCGCAATTGCCCCAGGATGTTCCGGGACCCTGCCTGGGAAAGATGCGCAAGTATCCGTTCCGCAACTTTACGGTCGATTACTTTTGGTGAGTGGAAATGGGCGCGAATAAGTCGAATTCGACTTGCGAATACTTTCAGCTTTACTTCAGTTTCTCTGGATCGGAGCTCTTCCCTGGAGGCCCTTGCCGCCAAGTGACGCGAAATCACACAAGCAATAGATGGTTTCGCTAAGGACTTGGTAATGCTAAGCAAGCTTAGGCAGTCGATACTTACTTAAATTTTAACCCTTTTCACGGTGCCCGGTTGAATTACGCTGGCAAATTTGACGCCGCGACGTTCTTGGACGGCCAGGGTTCCAACTCGCCCGCCTATGTCCATTTCGACTCCTTTGCGGCCAAGCCCTTCATCGCAAAGGCGCATGGCCATGTGCCGGATGGTGCGTTCGTTGTTCCCGACCCCAATCTGATCTTCAACGGCGAGTTCAAGCGCTCCGGCCTCGATCTCGTGCTGTCCCACGACGGCCGTGAGTTCGTGGTTCACGATTATTTCAGGGGCGACAAGCGTGCCGCGATCGCCTCGCCGGACGGCGCCCACCTCACCGGCGACATCGTCAACGCCCTCACCGGCCATGTCCAGGTCGCCCAGGCCGCGCCCGGCGCCTCTGCCGCGCAGGTCATCGGTCACGTCACCAAACTTTCCGGCAGCGCGACCGCGATCCGCAACGGCGTGTCGGTGATCCTGAACAACGGCGACAATGTCGAGAAGGGCGACGTGGTCTCGACCGGGGCCGATTCGACGCTCGGCATCACCTTCATCGACGGCACTGTGTTCGGCCTGTCGTCGAATGCGCGGATGGTGCTGAACGAGATGGTCTACGACCCCAACGGGTCGAGCAACTCCTCGCTGCTCAGCCTGGTTGCGGGCACCATCACCTTCGTCGCCGGCGAGACCGCCAAGCATGGCGACATGAAGGTCGACACGCCGGTCGCCACCATGGGCATCCGCGGCACGGCGGTGCTGACCCAGATCAACTTCGTCGTTCCCGCCGGCGGCGGCGATCCGCAGCCGCAGGCGAGCTTCCAGGTGCTGGTCGAGCCGAACGGCACGACCGGCTCCTACATCCTGTTCGACAAGGTCACGCTGCTGCCGATCGCCACGGTCAACCAGGCCGGCCAGATGATCCAGATCAGCGGCGGCAACGTCTCGATCTCCAATGCGCTGATGTCCCCGGAGGTGCAGAAGCTGATCACGGACGTGTTCACGCTGAAGTTCACGGACAACAACACCAACACCAAGCTGACCACGAATTTTACCGACACGATCACGCCGTTCAGTCAGGACGTGGTGTTCAAGTCGGGATCCGGCCTGACTGCAGTCGCGACATTCGTCAACCTCAGTCCGCCGGGACAGGATGCTCCCCAAGTCTCGACGCCGCCGGCCATCCGCATTCCCGGCCAGCCGATTGCACAGAGTTTCGACCTCGGCGGCAATGTGAAGACGGCGTTCGCGCTGACCGAACGCGCCGACACCACCGGCGACACCCAGGCCGATACAGTCAGCGGCCTGATCCGATTCGTCGATCAAAACCTCGGCGATCGGCCGACGGTGTCGGTGAGCCTCGCGGAGGCGCCGAACTACGTCTACAAGAACGCCGGCCAGCAGGACGTCACGGGCTCGCTCACCGCGCTCCAGAAGCAGGGCATCGCGGCGACGCAGATCCAGATCAGTGTCATTGCCGACCCCACCAACGAGAACAACGGCTCGGCGGTCTGGACCTACACGATTCCCGACAAGGTCTTCGACTTCCTCGCGGCCGGCGAAACCCTGACGCTGACCTACATGGTCCGCGTCGACACCAACTTCACCGTCGACCCCGAGTCCAGGTTCATCCCGATCACCATCACGGTCACGGGAACGAACGACAAGCCGGTGATCACCACCAGCGTTCCGGTCATCACATTCGAAGGTGGCACCAGCATTCCGGGCGGCCCGCTCACCAGTGACGTTGCGACGTCGGGCACGCTGAACTTCGATGACGTCGATCTCACCGACCAGCACTCGGTGTCAGTGGCGCTGACTAGCGCGACCTTGCCCGGCGGCAGCGTTCCACCGGGTCCGCTCGCGGCATTCCAGAGTGCGATGTCGGTGGCAATCGCTGCGGGGGCAGACAGCACCGGGGACGGCACCGGCACCATCAACTGGTCGCTGGCCGATCTGCCGGTCTATCTCGCCGACTTCATCCCAGAGGGTGCGGTGTTTACGCTGGTCTACACCGTGACACTGACGGATTCGCAAGGCGCGACCTCGCAGCAGACCATCACCGTCACGATCACGGGCACCGATGCACCCGCGGTGGTGTGGATCGCGACCGAGAAACCTGGCGCTCCCTCCGGCGGGTTCTGGAAGGACGCGGCGAACTGGGCCACCGGCACGGTTCCGACCAGCGACGACGACGTCATCGTCATCACTGATCAGCTGCATGGTCTGACCCCGTCCTATCCGGTGACGATCGACGTGGCGGCGTTCGCCCATTCGTTGACTCTCGACGACTACGATACGACGCCGGGCCACAAGGTGCCGGAGGTGATCAACAAGAGCACGTTGACCATCGGCGGCAAGCTGACCCTGAATGCCGACGCGAAGTTCACCAACACGCTCGGAAGCTACGTCATCGTCGGGGGGGCGATCGATGTCCAGACGATCACTCGGAAAACCGGGGTGGTCGTCACCAACACCAGCACGATCACGAATGCGGGCACACTCACCCTGCAGGCGGGCGGTACGATCGACACTCTGACCGCCATTGCCAATTCCGGTATGATCGACCTGTCCGGCGGCACGCTGGTGCTCAAGAGCGATGTCGCCAATACCGGTGATGGTACCGTGCAGGTCGGTGCCGACGCGACGCTGATCGTCGACGGCGCGGTAGTCGACGGCGGCACCGTCGCCATTCTGGGCACGCTGGAGTTCGACGGCACTAGCCTGATCGAGAACGGCACTCTGACCAATTCCGGCACGGTGAACGTTAAGGGCACGGCCGAGTTGGCTGACGAGACCGTGGACAATGCGTCCAGCGGCGTGATCGAGGTGCTGGCAAATGGCTGGCTGACGATCCACCAGGGCTCAGCGGTCACCAACGCCGGCCAGATCATTGTCGACGCCTACGGCAGGCTTGTCATCAACGACGCGACGATTGGCGGAGCCGGTGAGGTGATCGGCACCGGTGGCGGCGACGAGGGGCCGGTCCTCAATGCCGGCCTCCGCGGCGCAGGCACGATCACCGCCAATGGCGAGATCGATCTGACCGGCGGTGCCGTCCTGAGCGACGGCATCCTGAACAACAATGCCGTCATCAACGTGACCGGCAGCGGCAATGCGCTCAGCAATGAGACCGTTGTCAATGTCGGCACCATCGAGGTGTTCGTCGATGCCGCGCTGACCATCAACCAGGGCTCGACGATTGACAACTCGAGCGGCGACGTCGTCGTCGATGACGGCGCGCTGCTGACCCTGGACGATGCCTCGATCAGCGGCGGCGCGATTCAGGGCACCGGTACGATCGACGTCATCGGCGCGAGCAAGATCGATGGTGGCGCCAGGGTCAGCATCGATACGATCACCGCAAACGATACGTTGACGCTGGATGATGTCGCCGTTTCCGGCGCCGTCATCACCGACAATTCCGGCATCGTGCTCGACGGCATCGTCAAGCTCAAGGACGGCGCAAAGATCCAGGGCGCCTCCGCTGAGCACAAGGGCGCCATCACCAACCTGGGAACGCTGGAGATTGCCGGCGCCGCGACGCTGCTCAACGAGGTCGTTACCAACACGGGTCATCTCGTCAAGGTCGATGAGGGCCAGACGCTGACGCTGTCCGGCACCGAAATCGACGGCGGCACGGTGAGCATTGACGGCACCTTGGAAGCGACCGGCTCGAGCGCGATCATCGGCAGCAACGTCACCAACGACGGCACCATCGTCGTGACTGGTGGCGTGCTGACGATCGATGCCGGCGCGCTTCACACCATCACCAACGCCAATCTGATCGAGGTGACGGGCGGCGCCCAGCTTAAGATGTCCGGCGGGCTGATGGTGAACAACGCCGGTGGGTCCATCACCCTTGACGCTCTCTCGAAGTTCTATCTCTCGGATGTGACGATCAACGACGGCAGCCTGGGCAATTCCGGCAATCTGTACGCCGTCTCCGGCGACAACACGATCACCGCCAGTGTCGCCAACTCGGGCGTCATCGAGGTGCAGGCTGGTACGCTCGACCTTGCCGGAGGCATCACGGGCGGCGGCGAGTTGATTGTCGACCAGGGCGCGACACTCCAATTTGCGGGGGCGACCGGATCGATTCACATCGACAATTCCGGCTCGATCTTGGGCGCTGGCGGCAATGCTGCGATTCACCTCGAGCAGGCAACCGGTTCGGTCATCGATAATGCGGGCACGATCGGGCCGGCGGTCGCGGACTTGACGTCTGCGACCAACGCGATCGTCGTGACCGACGGCAGCGTCACCATCAAGAACACCGGCGCCATCAACGGCAACATCTCGGTCGCCAGCGCCACGTTCAACAACAACGTGGGCGGCACCTGGACGGTCGCCGGCACTAGCGTGTTCGGTAACGCCTCGACGATCGTCAACGCCGGCGAGATCGATCTGCTCAACGACGCCTCGATTTCGGGTGTGAACGGGCTGACTGTCGACATCAGCAATTCTGGCGCGATCGACTCGTGGGGCACGACGACGATCACCGGCGCGATCACCAACACCGGCACCATCGAGGTTCACGACGGTGAGTTGACATTGTTCGGCTCGCTGACCGGCACCGGCTCGGTCACCGTCGATGCCGGCGCGCTGCTGACGCTCTGGGGTACCGTTACGCAGACGGTCCACCTTGCCGGGAACGGCGCTGGGCTGCAGATCGATACGGATGCGTTCGGCGGATCAATCGCGGACTTGTCCGTGAACGACACGATCGAATTGTCGACGATCAAGTGGGGTGCCGGCACCAGTGCCGTTTACGTCCCCAATGAGGACGATCCCGCGAGCGGCGGCTTGCTCACAGTCACCGGCGACGATGGCAACAGCATCAGCCTGACTCTCGTCGGAGATTATCGCAATGCGCATTTCGCAGGCAGCGACGAGGACGGCCACACGCTGATCACGATCCACGCGGACGACGATGCGCCGACGTTCGCAGCCGGAGCGTCTCCGAATTTGGCGTTCTCCGAGCTGGCGAACACCACCGGCTCATCCACGCTCGACCCGGTTTCGGGTGGGAACGGTACGATTCACTTCGAGGACATCGACCTGACCGACCGTCCGACGGCGGAGATCACCGACCAGTCCGTGACCGGGCTTGCGTCCGACGGCGTGACGCCGTTGACGCTGACCCAAGGTCAGATCGACGCTCTGGAAGACGCTCTGAGCGTTGAGCAGACCGGCAAGAACAACGGTACGGTCGATTGGACCTATTCGATCGCTGACAGCGCGCTGGATTTCCTCGGCGAGGGCCAGACCGCGACGGTGGTGTCGACCATCACGCTCGACGACCATCGAGGCGAGAAAATCACGACCGACGTCACGGTCACCATCACTGGCAAGAACGATGCGCCAGTGGTGTCCTATGTCACCTCGGACTACATGAACTTCGACGGCCAGACCATCGCGGTCGGCGAGGTGCCGACGGTCGCCACCGACGGTGTGACGCTGGCTGGCTCGGTAAATTGGAACGGAGCAGCTGCGCCCGACGGCCAGGTCCTGTTCTACAACGGCAATACGTCGACCGCCGGTTTCGGCCTGATCGGGACCGTTGTGAGCGGCAATCTTGAGATTGAGGTCCTCAAGGGAGGCGTCGATATCCTCGACACGGGCTTCGCGCTCACCGCAGGTGAATGGCATAACCTCGCCTTGACGCGCGGCCAAGGCACCTTCACGCTTTACGTCGATGGGAACGCCGTCTATTCGCACGCAGGAAGCGCGAACGCAGTCGGTAGCGGCTCGGATCCATCTTACATGATGATCGGGGCCGCGAGCGACAGGGACGCGCCTGGCTTTGGGTCGCAGGGCTTCACCGGCTCGATCTCCGATGTCAGCGTCTGGACATCCGCGCTGACGCAGACGCAGATCCATTCGATCAATTTCACCGCGTTCACCGGCGCCGAAGCCAATCTGGCCGCGTATTACCAGCTCGGCGGCGGCGGGACCACGGTCGTCAATGTGGCCAACCCTGCCCAAAGCCTCGACCTTGCCTCGCTGATCGAAACCGATGCCGGGCTGCATACCCAGGGTGTGCTGGCGGTCTCCGACGTCGACGCGACCGATCACGTCACGGTGAAGGTCAGCCAGGTGCAGGTCATGCTCGACGGAGAGGCCCAACCCTGTGACGTCGGCGGACTGTCGCATGCGGACTTCTCGACCTATCTCACTGTCCCGCCCGGAGATATCCTCAACGGCACGGCCAACCACTCTGAATTCACGTGGCAGTTCAATTCCGGCGGCCAGCCGTTCAATTTCCTCGCCGCCGGCCAGACGCTGTCGCTGCAATACACGATCGTTCCGTCGGATGCCGCGGGTGCCGGCACGGGCGCAATCGTCACCGTCAACATCACCGGCACGAACGACGCGCCCGTAATCGACGTCGGCGCGATGAGTGTTGCCCAAAACGGCGGCTCCATAACCGTCAATGGCCTGTCTGTCGCCGACGCCGATAGCAACGACGTGCTGACCGCCACCGCTGTGGCGGACTCCGGCAGCGAAGCAACTGCCTCTCTAGCCTCGGGTGCCTTGACCGTGAACTATACGGAGCCGAGCGATGGGCCCGCGACGGACAAGGTCGCGGTCACCGTCACCGACGCTCATGGCGAGACTGACACGGTTAACCTGATCTTCAACCTGACCGAACAAAGCATGGTGACGCTCGATGGCACGTCAGGCAAGGACGTGTTCTTCGGGACCGGGTATCAGGATCAGTTCGTGTTCGCGGCCAATTCGGACCAGGACGTGATCATGAACTTCACTTCGGGTACCGACAAGATCGACCTGTCGACGGTCGTCACAACGTCCGATACCCAGGCCTGGCTGAAGCTGCACGCGACTACGTCGGATTTGGATACCCTGATCACGCTGAGTGCGACGGACACCATCCTCCTGAAGGGCGTCGCGAACGTCCAGCCAAGCGACTTCATCGTCCATGCCTGACTGAGGCGCCGCGATCGTCCGCACGCCGATCGGAGCTGCCGCCGTAGTCAAAGCGTGATATCGAATCCTCATGAAACGTCTCAAACTCCTGCGGCTTTGGTTTGCGCGGAAGCTCGGCTTCGCACGGCTGATGTGCCTTGCGCTGCTGGTCCTGTTCGCCGGCGCCCGTCTCTGGGATCCGCCGCCGATCCAGGAATTGCGGCTGCGCACCTTCGACATGTTTCAGTTGATCGATCCGCGCCACAAGGCGGCGCGGCCGGTCACCATCGTCGACATCGACGACAAGAGCCTCGCCAGGCTCGGCCAGTGGCCGTGGCCGCGCACGCGCATCGCCGACATGATCCAGAACCTCACCAGCAACGGCGCGGTCGTGATCGGCTTCGACGTGGTGTTCTCGGAGCCGGACCGGCTCAATCCGGATCTGGTCGCGAGCCAGATGCGCTATCTCGATGATGCCACCCGGATCAAGCTCCGCGAGCTGCCGAGCAACGACCAGGTCCTCGCGGATGTGATCAAGCGTTCGCGCGTGGTTCTCGGCGAGACCGGGCTTCCGGAGGTCTTGTCCGAGCTGGACAAATCGCTTCCGTTCACGGGTGTGGCGACCGTCGGCGAGGACGGGGCCGAACGCTTCCTGTTCGAATTCCCCGGCTTGTTGCGCAACGTGCCGATCATCGAGAAGGCCGCGGCCGGCCGCGGCCTGTTCTCGATCAGGACCGAGCGCGACGGATTGATTCGCCGCGTGCCGATGATTCTGCGCGCCCAGGGCAACATCATGCCCTCGCTCAGCCTCGAGATCCTGCGCGTCGCCACCGGCACGCCGACGCTGCTGGTCCGTACCGACAAGGCCGGCATCAGGGGCGTCCGCCTCAAGGGCGTGGAAATTCCAACGGACCGGAACGGCCAGCTGTGGGTCCATTATGCCCGCCGCGATCCCTCGATCTATGTCTCGGCCGCCGACGTGATCGACAATGCCGTGCCGCCGGCCATGCTCGCGGGCAAGCTGGTGCTGGTCGGCACCTCCGCTGGCGGACTCAACGACATCAAGACCACGCCGGTCTCCCGCGCCATGCCGGGGGTCGAGATCCACGCCCAGGTGCTGGAGAGCGTGCTGAGCGGCGCGGTGATCTCGCAGCCGAATTATGCGTTCGGCGTCGAGTTGATCGCGGCGCTGATCATCGGCCTGCTCGTCATCATCTTCACGCCGAATCTCGGGCCGGTACGCCTCGTGCTCGCCGGCGCGACCTTTGCCGCCATCCTGATCGGCGTGTCCTGGTTCTTCTATACCCAGTACCGCTACCTCATCGACTTCACCTATCCGCTGCTGTCCACCACCGCGGTCTACCTGACGCTGATCTTTGCGAGCTTCGTGCGCGAGCAGCGCCAGCGCGTGCAGATCCGCGGCATGTTCGCGCAGTACATGTCGCCGGTGCTGGTCGAGCAGCTGGCACAGTCGCCGGAAAAGCTCGTGCTCGGCGGCGAGGAGCGCGAGATGACGATCATGTTCTCGGACGTGCGCGGCTTCACCACGATCTCGGAGAGCTACAAGCACGATCCGCAAGGCCTGATCGCGCTGATGAACCGCTTCCTGACCCCGCTGACCGACGTGATCATCGAGCGCAAGGGCTACATCGACAAGTACATGGGCGATGCCATCATGGCGTTCTGGAACGCGCCGCTCGACGACCCCCAGCACGAGGTCAATGCCTGCGAGGCTGCGATCCAGATGCTGGAGCGGATCGATCTGGTCAACAAGGAGCGCGAGCAGGAAGCTGCCGACGGCGGCCACGTCTACATCCCGCTCAATGTCGGCATCGGCCTCAATACCGGCGTCGGCGTGGTCGGCAACATGGGCTCCGACCTGAAGAAGAACTATTCGGTGCTGGGCGACAGCGTGAACCTGGCCTCGCGCCTGGAGGGGCAGACCAAGGAATACGGCTTTCCGATCATCGTGGGATCCCGCACCGCGCTCGCGGCCAAGGACAAGTTCGCGATCCTCGAGCTCGACTTCATCATGGTCAAGGGCAAGACCGAGCCGGAGGTCATCTATGCCATCGCGGGCCGCGAGGATGTGATGCATTCGGGTGCATTCCAGCGCCTGCGCAACATCACCATCGAGATGCTCGGCTGCTACCGCAACCGCGACTGGCAGGGCGCATTGGACGCGATCGAGCGCGGCCGCCGCAGCGAAGACGCCGACACGCTGGAGAAGCTGTTCAGGCTTTACGAGGCGCGGATCAGGGAATTCCAGATCAATCCGCCGCCCGAGAACTGGACCGGCGCCTATGCGCTGCTGACCAAGTAGCTGTGTGATCGAGGCATCTCCGGTGCCTCATGCTCCGTCATTGCGAGCGTAGCGAAGCAATCCAGTGATGCATCCGCGGAGATATTCTGGATTGCTTCGCTGCGCTCGCAATGACGAGTTTGATGCGCCTGTGTGCGCCAAACATCAGCTTTTGTAGGGGTGGGCAGAGACGCGTCAGCGCCGTGCCCACCATCTCTCCTCGCATTGGCCCGAAGCGGCGGGCGCGCTTGCGCTTTGCCTACGCAGCGACAGCTGTCTCCGCTCCCGTCACTCCACCCCGATCGTCGTGAGGTCCTGGAACCAGTGCTGCGCCTGCACGAACTGCTTGATCTTCGGCGACAGCGCGTGAGGGTTGGTGTCGTGGACGACCCAGACCAGCGTGGCGTCATCGACGATCAGCGCATGCGCCTGTGCCAGGAGGGCATCCTGCTTGGCGGAATCGAAGGTCTGCTTGGCCTCGTCGATCAGCGCATCCACCTTCGGGTTCTTGTAGCCGCCCCAGTTGACGCCCACGGGCGCGATCTGCCCGGAATGGAAGAAGCGGACGATCGCATAGAGCGGGTCCGATGTCACATAGGCGATGTTGTTGGCGGTGATGCCGGCATTCATCTCGTCCGCCGCGCCCTTGCGCCAATGCGTATAGAGCGTCTCGAGCTCGACCACCTTGAAGTCGATGTCGATGCCGATCTCCTTGAAGCTCTGCTGCAGGAACTCGTTCATCGGCAGCGACAGCATCTGGCCGGTGCCGCCTTGCGCGATGATGAAGGTGGTCTTCAGCGGCTTGGCCTTGGAGTAGCCGGCTTCCTCGACCAGTTTCTTCGCGGCGGCAAGATCATACTTCAATTCGAAGCTGGGCTTGCCGAACCATGGGCTCGACGGGTCGACCTGTCCCTTCGCGGGCTTCGCCAATCCGTTCATCAGGCCCACCACCGCGTCGCGATCGATCGCGAGGTTCAGCGCCTTGCGCAGGCGAATGTCGGTCCAGGGCGAGCCCGGCAGCACGCTGAGGTGATAATTCCAGACATGCGGCGTGACGTTGTCGACCAGCTTCATGCCGGCGGCTTTCAGCTGCGGCACCGCGTCCGGCGCCGGCGTCTCGATCAGATCGACCTGCCCAGCAAGCAGCGCGTTGGTGCGTGTCAGCGCCTCGGGCATCGGCACCAGCACGATCTTGTCGGCCTTCGGAACGCGCTTCTTGTTCCAGTAGTCAGGGTTCTTGGTCAGCTCGGCGAGCTCGCGCGGCACCAGTCTCGTCAATTTGAAGGGGCCGGTGCCCGAGGGCTGGCTGGCGAACTTGTCCCAGTCCTTGCCGAGCTTTTCATACTGGGCCGGGCTCGACACCAGGAACCACAGCATCTGGTACGGGAAAAAGGAATCGACCGCCTTGGTGGTGATCTCAACGGTGGAGTCATCGATCTTGGCGTAGCTGGCGACGGAGGGGAGGCGCGTCTTCACCTGCGCGCTTTGCCGCTTGTCGAACTGCGGTGCCTTGTCGTTGAGCACCTTGTCCAGATTCCAGATCACCGCATCGGCGTTGAACTCGCTGCCATCGTGAAACTTCACGCCCTTGCGCAAAGTGAAGCGCCATTTGGTCTTGTCGGCATCGTCCACCTTCCATTCGGTGGCGAGGCCCGGCACCAGCTTGCCGGGCCGGTCGGCCACGTCCATCTCCCAGGCCACCAAGGGATCGTAGATCGTGTAGGCCGTGAATTGATAGGCGCCCGCGCCGCGATCGGGTTGGCCCGTGGTCAGCGGGATGTCCGCCATCGAGATGCCGTAGCGCACAACAGTTTCGGCGCGCGCCGAAACTGCGGAGAACGCCAGCGCAAGCACGGCGAGACAGGTCGATAGACGAAGACGCATGGCCCAAAGCTCCAAGGGGAATTGAAGGGGGAGTTTGGGCCAAACCTGCAATCTTGATGCCAGAATAGGCAGCGCCTTGGTTTTGCCTTCCGGCGATCCACAAGGACTTGTCGCCGCAGGGGCAATCTGCAGAAAAAGTTTCTCCTTGGCATAGGCATTGCATACCATTGCATCAAAATTAATCATCCAAGCCGGAGAAGGACGAGGCGATGTTTATCAAGAAGAATACACGTGCGGCACTGTTCGCGGTGCTTGCTCTAACGACAACCGCGGCCTGGCCGCGCGTCGCAAGCGCGGAGACCGTGCTGCGCATCGGCATGACCGCTGCCGATATTCCGCGCACGCTGGGCCAGCCCGACCAGGGCTTCGAGGGCAACCGCTTCACCGGCCTCACCATGTATGACGCGCTCACCGGCTGGGACCTGTCCTCCGCCGAGAAGGCAAGCGTGGTGATTCCGGGCCTTGCCACCGAGTGGAAGGTCGACGATGCCGACAAGACCAAGTGGGTCTTCAAGCTGCGCCCCGGCGTCACCTTCCACGATGGCTCGCCGTTCAACGCCGATGCCGTGGTGTGGAACGTCGAGAAAGTCCTGAAGCAGGATGCGCCGCAATTCGACGCCAGCCAGGTCGGCGTCACCGCCTCGCGCATGCCGACGCTGGCTTCTGCGAAGAAGATCGACGACATGACGGTCGAGCTCACCACCAAGGAGCCCGACAGCTTCCTGCCGATCAATCTCACCAACCTGTTCATGGCGAGCCCGGCGAAGTGGCAGGCGTTCTACGACAAGGCCGAGGGCGCGGACGCCAAGGCGAAGTCGCAGGCCGCATGGACCGCCTTCGCCAAGGACGCCTCGGGCACCGGGCCGTGGAAGATGGCGAGCTTCACGCCGCGTGAACGGCTGGAACTGGTCAAGAACGCGAACTACTGGAACAAGGATCGCGTGCCCAAGGTCGACAAGATGGTGCTCCTGCCGATGCCGGAGGCGAATGCGCGCACTGCGGCGCTGCTCTCGGGCCAGGTCGATTGGGTCGAGGCGCCTGCGCCGGATGCGCTCCCCGAGCTCAAGCAGCGCGGCTTCAAGCTCTACGCCAACGAGCAGCCGCATGTCTGGCCCTGGCAGTTCTCGCGCGTCGAAGGCTCGCCCTGGAACGACATCCGCGTGCGCAAGGCGGCGAACCTCTGCATCGATCGTGAAGGTCTAAGGGACGGGCTGCTCGCCGGCCTGATGGTGCCGGCGACCGGCACCTTCGAGCCCGGGCATCCCTGGCGTGGCAATCCCACCTTCCAGATCAAGTACGACAAGGCGGCCGCACAAAAGCTGATGCAGGAGGCCGGCTTCGGCCCCAACAAGAAGCTGACGGTGAAGACGCAGACGTCGGCGTCCGGTTCGGGTCAGATGCAGCCGCTGGCGATGAACGAGTATCTGCAGCAGGCGCTGGCCGAATGCTATTTCGACGTGAAGCTCGACGTCATCGAGTGGAACACGCTGTTCACCAACTGGCGCCGCGGCGCCAAGGATCCCAGCGCCAATGGCTCGAACGCGACCAACGTCACCTATGCGGCGATGGACCCGTTCTTCGCGCTGGTGCGCTTCCTGCAATCGGGTATGGCGCCGCCGGTCTCGAACAATTGGGGCTTCATCAACAACCCCAAATTCGACGAGCTGGTGAAGAAGGCGCGGCAGACCTTCGATCCCGCCGCGCGTGATTCCGCGCTCGCCGAGCTCCACGCAGCCTCCGTCGACGATGCAGCCTTCCTCTACGTCGCCCACGACGTCGGCCCGCGCGCGATGAGCCCGAAGGTGACCGGCGTCATACAGCCGAAGAGCTGGTTCATCGACTTCTCGCCGGTGTCGATCAAGCAGTAGTCGCAGCTTGCTCAGTGCATCCTCTCCCCCTGTGGGAGAGGGTGGGTTCGCGACAGCGAAGCCGGGTGAGGGGTCTCTCTCCGCGGAGGGACTCTCGCTCGTTTGAAATGCTGTAGCCGCGGAAACAACCCCTCATCCGGCGCTTGCGCGCCACCTTCTCCCGCAAGGGGAGAAGGAAGAAAGAAACAACGTGCTCGCCTATATCGCCCGACGCATCGTCTATGTCGTCCCCATCGTCATCAGCGTGGCGCTGGTGTGCTTCCTCCTTGTGCACATCACGCCGGGCGATCCGCTCGTCGCCGTGCTGCCGGCCGATGCCTCGCAGGAGCTCGCCGCGCAGCTGCGCACCGCCTATGGCTTCGACCGCCCGCTGCCGGTGCAGTTCGGGCTTTGGCTGCTTCGTGCCCTTCACGGCGACCTCGGCAACTCCATCGCGACGGGGCGTCCGGTGCTCGCCGAGGTCATGCGCGCGGTGGGCAACACCGTCACGCTGGCGATTGCTGCGGCCATCATCGGCTTCACCATGGGCATTCTGCTCGGCTTGATCGCCGGCTATTTCCGGGAGACCTGGATCGACAAGGTCGCGACCTCCTTTGCCATCGCCGGTGTTTCCGTGCCGCATTACTGGCTCGGCATGATGCTCGTCATCATCTTCTCGGTGCAGCTCAACTGGCTGCCTGCGGTCGGCGCCGGCCCGAGCGGCTCCAATTCCTGGGCCTGGGACTGGGCGCACCTGAAATATCTGGTGCTGCCGGCGATCACGACCTCGGTGATCCCGATGGGCATCGTCACGCGCACCGTTCGCGCGCTGACCGGCGACATCCTCAGTCAGGACTTCGTCGAGGCGTTGCGTGCAAAGGGCCTGCGCGAAACCGGCGTGTTCCGACATGTCATCAAGAATGCCGCGCCGACCGCGCTTGCCGTGATGGGGCTCCAGCTCGGCTACATGCTCGGCGGCTCCATCCTGATCGAGACCGTGTTCTCCTGGCCGGGCTCGGGCTTCCTGCTCAATTCGGCGATATTCCAGCGCGACCTGCCGCTGCTGCAGGGCACGATCCTGATCCTGGCGCTGTTCTTTGTCTTCCTCAACCTGCTGGTCGACATCGCCCAAGCCGCGATCGACCCGCGCATCAAGCGGGGCTAGCGGGATGAGATCGAGCCCAGCTATTGCCGCGAAGCCGGTGCGCTCCCTCCCGCGCGAGCGGGGGAGGGTTGGCGAGAGGGTGTCTCCTCGCGCGAGGACCCCCGAGCCTGTCATCGGGCGCGCCTGCGGCGCGACCCGTTGGGCGCGACCTCTCCCGCAACCGGGAGAGGTGCACCGCCTTGTTGGCTTGTGTCGATTGAACCAACATCTTTCGGGAGCCGACTGATGAGCGAGCTTCCGTTGTCCGCCACCAGCGATGCCGCGCTTCAGGCCGCGCCCGCGACCAAGGCGCGCGGCTATTGGGCCACCGTCGGCCGCCGCATCATGCGGGACAAGGTCAGCATGGCCTGCGCGCTGGTGCTGTTGCTGATCTTCCTCTCGGCGCTTCTGGCGCCATGGCTCGGCCTGGAAGATCCCTACAAGGGCTCGATGATCCGCCGCCTTCGTCACATCGGCACCGCAGGCTACCCGCTGGGCACCGACGAGCTCGGCCGCGACATGCTGGCGCGGCTCGTCTATGGCGGCCGGCTGTCACTGGTCATCGGCATCCTGCCCGTGATCCTTGCCTTCTGCATCGGCACCTCGCTCGGTCTCGTTGCCGGCTATGTCGGCGGCAAGCTCAACACCGCGATCATGCGCACAATGGATGTGTTCTACGCGTTCCCGTCGGTGCTGCTGGCGATCGCGATCTCCGGCGCGCTGGGTGCCGGCATTCTCAACTCCACCGTGTCGCTGACGGTCGTGTTCGTGCCGCAGATCACCCGCGTTGCCGAGAGCGTCACCACAGGCGTGCGCAACATGGATTTCGTCGAGGCCGCGCGCGCTTCGGGGGCCGGCGCCTTCACCATCATGCGCGTGCACATCCTCGGCAACGTGCTTGGCGCGATCTTCGTCTACGCCACCAGCCTGATCTCGGTCTCGATGATCTTGGCTGCCGGCCTCTCCTTCCTCGGCCTCGGGACAAAGCCGCCGGAGCCGGAATGGGGCTTGATGCTGAACACGCTGCGCACCGCGATCTACATCAATCCCTGGGTCGCCGCGCTTCCGGGCGCGATGATCTTCGCGGTCTCGATCTGCTTCAATCTGCTCTCGGACGGCCTGCGCAGCGCCATGGACATCAGGAACTAACGATGAGAAGGACGCAGCTTGCCACGCCGCCGGTGCCACACCTCTCCCACAGGGAGAGGTCGGATAGCATCGCAAGATGCAATCCGGGCGAGGGGGGCCGCTCGATCGAGCTTGCCGCTCCCCTGCTCCGGACGCTACGCAGCGATCTCTCCCCCATGCGGAGAGGTGGGAGTCCGCGGCCATGAGCGAGAGCACATCCGTCGAAATGCTGGAGCCGGTCGAGGACCGCGGGGGCGTCGCGCAGCCGCTGCTTCAGGTCAACGGCCTGACCAAGCATTTCCCGGTGCGCGGCGGGCTGTTCGCCGCCAAGCGCACCGTGCGCGCCGTCGATAACGTCTCCTTCGCGGTTGCCAAGGGCGAGACGGTCGGCATCGTCGGCGAGTCCGGCTGCGGCAAGTCCACGACTGCACGGCTGCTGATGCATCTGATGCCGCGCGATGACGGCGACATCATCTATGACGGCATGACGGTCGGCCAGTCGCTGAGCTTGCGTGAGCTGCGCCGCGGCATGCAGATGGTGTTCCAGGATTCCTACGCCTCGCTCAATCCGCGCCTGACGATCGAGGAATCGATCGCGTTCGGCCCCAAGGTCCATGGCATGGCCGATCACGCGGCGCGCACGCTGGCGCGCGAGCTGCTCGGAAAGGTCGGCTTGCGCCCTGAAAACTTTGCCAATCGCTATCCGCACGAGATCTCCGGTGGACAGCGACAGCGCGTCAATATCGCGCGGGCGCTCGCGCTGTCGCCGCGGCTGGTGATCCTCGACGAAGCGGTCTCCGCGCTCGACAAATCCGTCGAGGCGCAGGTGCTCAATCTGCTCGTCGATCTCAAGCGCGAGTTCGGCCTGACTTATCTTTTCATCAGCCACGATCTCAACGTCGTCCGCTACATCTCGGACCGCGTGCTGGTGATGTATCTCGGCGAGGTCGTGGAGCTTGGTCCGGTCGACCAGGTCTGGGATCAGCCGGCGCATCCGTATACGCGCGCGTTGCTGGCAGCGATGCCGTCATCCGATCCCGATCGTCGCACTGAGACGCCGCCGATCACCGGCGATCCGCCCAATCCGATCGATCCGCCCTCGGGATGCCGCTTCCATACCCGCTGTCCGTTTGCGGAGCCGCTCTGCGCAAATGCGACACCAAAACTCACCGCGCTCGATAGAATGGGCCACGAGGCCGCGTGCTACATGGCGATACCGGGTTCGGGCCATAGCCGCGCGCCCAGGGGAGAAACCGCATGACGAGACCCACACCGAAAGAGATCAAGCCGATCGCGCAAATTGCCGGCGTTCCCGTCGATGACGAGATTGCAACGCGCATCTCCAATGCCATCGGGCCTGCCTTCGAAGGCTTCGCCGCCATTGCCGGTACGTTGCCGTTCGACCTCGAGCCGGCCGGCTATGTGCTCGCCCAAACGCAGAAGGTGTCGAAATGAGCACCGAACCCGCATTGATGACGCTCACCGAGGTCGCGCGTGCGATCGCGGCGAAGCAGGTGTCTTCGCGCGAAGCAACCCGCGCGTTGCTGCATCGCATCGGACAATGGCAGCCGCATCTCAATGCCTTCATGTCGATCGAAGCGGAGGCGGCACTCAAGGCGGCGGATGCCGCCGACGCCGAGCTGGCCAAGGGCAATGTCCGCGGTCCTCTCCATGGCGTTCCGCTCGCGCACAAGGATATGTATTACGAGGCCGGCAAGGTCGCGACCTGCGGCTCTCTCATCCGCCGCGATTTCGTGCCGACCGTCACTTCCACGGCCTTGCAGCGGTTGAAGGACGCCGGCCAGGTTCGCCTCGGCACGCTGCATCTTGCCGAGTTCGCCTATGGCCCTACCGGCCACAACGCCCATTACGGCCCGGTGCGCAATCCATGGAACGTCGCGCACATCACCGGAGGCTCGTCCTCGGGCTCCGGCTCCGCGGTCGCCGCGCGCCTGACCTATGCGGCGCTCGGCTCGGACACCGGCGGCTCGATCCGCATGCCCGCGCATTTCTGCGGCGTCACGGGGCTCAAGACCACCGTCGGCCGCGTCAGCCGCGCCGGCGCGATGCCGCTGTCGCAATCGCTCGACACCGTCGGCCCGCTGGCCCGCACCGCCGAGGATTGCGCGTTGTTGCTGGCGTTGATGGCCGGCCCGGATCCCGCCGATTCGACCTGCAGCCACGAGCCGCTGTCGGACTACGTCGCGGCGACGAAAGGCTCGCTGAAGGGCCTCAAGATCGGCGTGCCCGCGTCCTTCTATGTCGATGATCTCGACGGCGAGGTCGGCCGCGTGCTGGACGAGACCATCGCGGTGCTCAAGCGCGAGGGCGCCGACATCGTCAAGGTCGAGCTGCCGGACCAGCGGCAATTGTCGTCGGCGAGCCAGCTGGTGCTCGCCGTCGAAGCGGCCGCCTTCCACAAGCGCTGGATGATCGAGCGTCCGCAGGATTATGGCCCGCAGGTGCTGATGCGGCTGCAGAACGGCCTCGCCGTTCCCGCCATCACCTATCTCGAGGCGATGCGCTGGCGCGGGCCTGCGCTCGCCGCGCACAACGCGGCCACTGCCGGCGTCGACGCGGTGATCGCGCCGGCCTCGCCCGTGCCGGCGCCGACGATCGAGGAGAGCGACGTCGGCGGCGGTCCGAATGCGCCGGCGCTGCTGCAGCGGCTGACGCTGTTCACCCGTCCGGTGAACTTCCTCGGCCTGCCGTCGCTCACGGTGCCGTCAGGTTTCACCAAAACCGGCCTGCCTGTCGGCATGCAGCTGATCGGCCGCTCCTTCGATGAGGCGACCCTGCTCACCATCGGCGCCGCCTTCCAGCGCGTCACCGACCATCACGATCGATTGCCGAAACTGCCGTCATGACCAAGCTCGTCGAGATCTCAGGCCTCAACATCCGCTTCACCGGCGAGCGCACGGTCTATGCCGTGAACGACCTCAGCCTCTCGCTCGGCAACAGCGAGGTGCTGGGCCTGCTCGGCGAGTCCGGTTCGGGCAAGAGCGTGACCTTGCGTGCGCTGATGCGGCTGTTGCCGAAGAAGCGCACGCAGATATCAGGCACGGTCAACGTGCTGGGGCAGGACGTGCTCGCCATGAACGACGAGCAACTGTCGTCGTTCCGCGGCCAGACCGTCTCGATGATCTTCCAGGAGCCCGCGCTCGCGCTTGATCCGGTCTACACCATCGGCGCGCAGATCGCCGAAAGCGTGGTGCGCCACGAGGGCAAGAGCTTTGCGGAAGGGCGGGCACGCGCGCTCGAAATGCTCGAGGTCGTGCGCATCCCCTCGGCCAAGCGGCGGCTCGACGCCTATCCGCACGAAATGTCCGGCGGCATGCGTCAGCGCGCGATGATTGCCTTGGCGCTGGCCTGCCGGCCGAAGATCCTGCTCGCGGACGAGCCGACCACGGCCCTCGACGCCACCGTGCAGATCCAGATCCTGCTGCTGCTGCGCGAGCTGCAGCGCGAGTTCGGCATGTCCGTCATCTTCGTCACCCACGACATCGGCGTCGCCATCGAGATCTGCGACCGCGTCGCGGTGATGTATGCCGGCCAGGTCGTGGAGCAGGGCACGCTGCGCGACATCGTCCGCGCGCCGGTCCACCCCTACGCCAAGGGCCTGCTCGCCTCCACCATCCACGGCGCGAAGCGGGGCGAGCGCCTGGAGACCATTCCTGGCACGCCGCCTTCATTGGCCGAGAGGCCGCACAATTGCTCATTCGCGCCCCGCTGCAAATTCGTCGAGCCGCGCTGCCTGGAGCAACTGCCTGCCAACGTGGAGGTCGGGCCGGGCCGGGCGGCACGGTGCGTGCTGGCGGAGCCGGCGGTCGCGTCATCGTAATGCTTGCCGCGCAATCGCCTCCTTCTTCTTCTTCCGCGGAGGAGTGACGAGCGTGCTCTCACTTCGGAATTGCTCTGTGACAACACCGACTTGTCGCAGCCCGCCGCGCGCGGACAGCTGAGCGCGCCTCTACTGTGCATGGGGTTGTTTTCGACATTTTGTCGGGGCAGCCAGCAACCGGCTGGCCCCAGCGCGCATTCACACCCCATTCATCCCGGTTCCCCTTCCATGCCGGGCGTCCACGGAGAACGTCACTCATGCACATTTCCAACGAAGGCCTGCTCGTCATCCTGTTCGTCGGCCTGGTCGCCGGCTGGCTGGCCGGAAAGGTCGTGCGGGGCGCCGGGTTTGGCATCATCGGCGACATCGTGATCGGCATCTGCGGTGCGCTGGTGGCAAGCCTCCTGTTTCCGAGGCTCGGCATTCGGCTCGGCACCGGCCTGGTGTCGGAGATCGTCTATTCCGCGATCGGCGCGGTTATCCTGCTGGTGGTGGTGCGGCTGGTGCGCGGCGGCGGCCGGCTTTAGCCCCGCATTGGACAGGAACTTGCCGCCGCTCTTTCCGCGGAAGAGGCTGAAAGCCTGCAAGAAAAAGCCGCAAGCCTGTGAAAATCCGGACTTGCGCCGAAGGCTGCCAGGGGTAGATGTGGCGCAGCGGGGCCCCGGATTATTTCGACCGTGTCGGACGGCCGGAAAACAGATGTTAATCCGAGGCGAGTACCTGTTAAATCGCTCTTGAAATCAGGGCTTTGCCCGTTACCTGAAAGAGACCAGACTGATGGCAGCCATCCCTGGCGTCCGCCGTTCAGAGCTCGGTGACGCCTTGCGCGCCTGTCGCACGGCGTTCATCGGCGTCGGCTTGATGAGCTGCATGATCAACCTGCTCTATCTGACCGGGTCGATCTTCATGCTGGAGGTCTACGACCGGGTGCTGCCGAGCCGCAGCATTCCGACCCTTGTCGGCCTCATCATCCTCGCCAGCTTCCTCTACATGGCGCAGGGCATGCTCGACATGATCCGCAACCGCATCCTGGGGCGGATCGGCACCTCGCTCGACGAGGCCCTCAACAAGCGCGTCTTCGACACCATCGTGCGCCTGCCGCTGATCGTCGGCAATCGCAACGAGGGCCTCCAGCCGCTGCGCGATCTCGACAATGTCCGCTCCTTCCTGGGCGGCATGGGCCCGAGCGCGTTCTTCGACTTGCCCTGGCTGCCGCTTTATCTCGCCATCTGCTTCGCCTTCCACGTCCTGATCGGTGTCACTGCACTGGTCGGCGCCATCATCCTGGTCGGGCTCACGCTGGTTACCGAATTCATGTCCCGCCAGCCGGCGAAGGAGGCGATGGGCCTCGCCGCCCAGCGCAACGATCTCGCCCAGGCCAGCCGCCGCAACGCCGAGGTGATGGTGTCGATGGGCATGGCCGGGCGGATGAACCAGCGCTGGAGCGAGGCCAACGAAAAGTATCTCGCCGGCAATCAGCGCGCGAGCGACGTCGCCGGCGGTCTCGGCGCGGTCGCCAAGGTGCTGCGCATGATGCTGCAATCGGCCGTGCTCGCGGTCGGCGCCTATCTCGTCATCCACCAGGAGGCGACCGCCGGCATCATCATCGCCGGCTCGATCCTCTCCGCCCGCGCGCTCGCGCCCGTTGATCTCGCCATCGCGCACTGGAAGTCCTTCGTCGCGGCCCGCCAGAGCTGGCACCGGCTCACCCGCCTGCTGGAGCAGATGCCGGCGCAGCCGATGCCGACCCAGTTGCAGCCGCCCACCAGCCGGCTCTCGGTCGAAGGCATCGCGATGGTGCCGCCCGGCGATCAGCGCCTCGTCGTGCAGGACGTCACCTTCGCGCTCGCCGCGGGCAACGGCCTCGGCGTGATCGGGCCGAGCGGCTCCGGCAAGTCGTCGCTGATCCGCGCGCTGGTCGGGGTCTGGCAGCCGGTGCGCGGCAAGGTGCGGCTCGACGGCGCGGCGCTCGATCAATGGTCGAGCGACATGCTCGGCCGCCACATCGGCTATCTGCCGCAGGACGTCGAATTGTTCGGCGGCACCATCGCCCAGAACATAAGCCGGTTCGATCCCGAGGCGACCTCCGACGGCATCATCGCGGCTGCGAAAGAAGCCGGCGTGCACGAGATGATCATCAAGATGCGCGAAGGCTACAACACCCAGGTCGGCGAGCAGGGTGCCGCGCTGTCCGCCGGACAGGCGCAGCGGGTCGCGCTGGCGCGCGCGCTTTATGGCAACCCGTTCCTGATCGTGCTCGACGAGCCCAACTCCAATCTCGACACCGAAGGCGATGAGGCGCTGACCCGCGCGATCCGCTCGGCGCGCGAGCGCGGTGCGATCGTGGTCGTGGTGGCGCACCGGCCAATCGGGGTCGAAGCGGTCGATCAGATCCTAGTGGTGCGCGACGGCCGCATGCAGGCGTTCGGCCCGAAGGAGCAGGTGCTTGCCCAGGTGCTGCAGCCGCGCGCGACGCCGCCCGCACCGATCAAGATCGTCAGCGAAGGCGGAGTGGCCAAGCCATGAGCACATTGGCAATAGGCGGTCCGAAGCCCGCCGCGGCGAAGACCGTGCGCGATTCGATCAAGTTCCACCTGATGCTCGGCCTCGCGATCGTGCTGGTCCTGGTCGTCGGCCTCGGCGGCTGGGCCTCCACGGTGCTGATCTCGGGCGCGCTGATCGCGCCGGGGCAAATCGTGGTCGAATCCAACGTCAAGAAGGTGCAGCATCCGACCGGGGGCGTGGTCGGCGAGGTGCGCGCCCGCGACGGCGATCGGGTCAAGGCCGGCGACATCGTGGTGCGGCTCGACGACACCGTCACCAAGGCCAACCTTGCGATCGTCACCAAGAACCTGGACGCCGCGCAGGCGCGTGCGGCGCGATTGCAGGCCGAACAGCGCGGCCTCGACCGGATCGAGTTTCCGCAGGTTCTGCTCGATCGCGCTGGCGATCCCGACGTCAAGGTACTGCTCTCCGCAGAGACCAAGCTGTTCGACGTCCGCGTCAATGGCCGCACCGGACAAAAGGCGCAGCTGCGCGAACGCATCACGCAGCTCAACGAGGAGATCGCAGGTCTCAGCGCCCAGGAAAAGGCCAAGGACCAGGAGATTTCGTTGGTTCAGAACGAGCTCACCGGCGTTCGCGAGCTCTACGAAAAGCGCCTGGTGCAGATCTCGCGCCTGACCCAGCTCGAACGCGACTCGGCGCGGCTCAACGGCGAGCGCGCGCAATACATCGCCGCGCGGGCCCAGGCCAAGGGCAAGATCACCGAGACGGAGCTCCAGATCATCCAGATCGACAAGGACGTGGTCAGCGAGGTCTCAAAGGACCTGCGCGAGACCAACGACAAGATCGGCGAGCTGATCGAGCGCAAGGTCGCCGCCGAAGACCAGCTCCGCCGCGTCGACATCCGCGCGCCGCAGGACGGCATGGTGCTGCAATCGACGGTGCACACCGTCGGCGGCGTCGTCACCGCCGGCGACACCTTGATGCTGATCGTGCCGCAGACCGACGATCTTCAGGTCGAGGCCAAGGTCAACCCGGTCGATATCGACAAGCTCCAGATCGGGCAGAAGACGCTGCTGCGCCTGTCCGCCTTCAACCAGCGCACCACGCCCGAGCTCAACGGCCTCGTCAGTCGGGTCTCGCCGGACGTCACCACCGACCAGCGCACCGGTCAGAGCTACTACACCATCCGCGTCTCGATGCCGCCGGAAGAGATCGCCCGTCTCGGCGACGTCAAGATGATCCCCGGCATGCCCGTGGAAGCCTTCGTCCAGACCGGCGACCGCACCATGCTGTCCTATCTGATGAAGCCGCTGCACGACCAGCTAATGCGGGCGTTCCGGGAGAAGTGACGCGAAAGCGCGTCATCCACTCGCAATGACGACTTGCAGATGACGACTTGCAAATGACGACTTGGCTGTCAGTTTGCTATACTGCGCTTGCCAGCAGCAAACCGGCGGTCGAACAATGCAGTCCCCTTCCTCCATTGCCACCGAATCCTTCACGGACGCGAGCCTTGCCGTCGCCCGCCTCGAAGAGATCTACGAGCGCAACACGAAGTTCCTGCGCGACCGGTTCGAGGCCTATGTCGGCGGCGAAGCGATCACGACGCGGGTGCGCGCTTTTTATCCCTTCGTCCGCATCACCACTGCAACTCATGCGCGGCTGGACTCGCGCCTCGCTTATGGCTTCGTCGCCGGCCCCGGCGTGCACGAAACCAGCGTGACGCGGCCCGACCTGTTCCGCAGCTACCTCACCGAGCAGATCGGACTCTTGATCCAGAACCACGGCGTGCCGGTCGAGATCGGCGAGTCCGCCGAGCCGATCCCGATCCATTTCGCCTATCGCCGCGACATCAACATCGAGGCCGCCATCACCACCAGCGAGAACTCGGCGGTGACGCGGTCGCTGCGCGATGCGTTCGACGTGCCCGTTCTCGCCACCATGGACGATTCCATCGCCGACGGCACGTTCGAGCTGCAGCCCGGAGCGCCCGAGCCGCTGTCCCTGTTCCGCGCCGCTCGCGTCGATTACTCGCTGCGCCGCCTCTATCACTACACCGGCACGGATCCCGAATACTTCCAGAACTTCGTCATCTTCACCAACTATCAGTTCTATGTCGACGCCTTTGCGGAGCTTTGCCAGCAACGGCTCCAATCCGGCGAAGTCGGCCTCGATGCTTTCGTCGCGCCCGGCAACGTCATCACGCGCAGCGGCGGCGCGAGCAGCGGCACCGCGCCTGCTCGTGCGCCGCAGATGCCCGCCTTTCACCTGACCACGCCTGGTTATCGCGGCATCACCCTGATCAACATCGGCACCGGGCCGTCCAATGCGCGCAACGTCACCGACCACGTTGCGGTGCTGCGGCCGCACGCCTGGCTGATGCTTGGCCACTGCGCCGGCCTGCGCAACACGCAACGGCTCGGCGATTACGTGCTCGCGCACGGCTATGTGCGGGAGGACCACGTGCTCGACCGCGAGCTGCCGCTGGGAGTGCCGATCCCGGCGCTGGCCGAGATGCAGGTCGCGCTCGAGCAGGCGGTCGAGGATGTCACGGGGCTCGAGGGCTTCGAGCTCAAGCGCCTGATGCGCACGGGAACGGTGGCGAGCGTCGACAACCGCAACTGGGAGATTTCCGGGCCCGATGTGATCCGCCGCCTGTCGCAATCGCGCGCGGTCGCGCTCGACATGGAATCGGCCGCCATCGCCGCCAACGGCTACCGTTTCCGCGTCCCCTACGGCACGCTGCTCTGCGTCTCCGACAAGCCGCTGCACGGCGAGATCAAGCTTGCCGGCATGGCCAGCGAATTCTACCGCCGCCGTGTCGGTCAGCATCTCGAGATCGGCCTGAAGGCGCTGGAGCGGCTCAAGCAGCAGGAATCGGAGCGGCTGCATTCGCGCAAGCTCCGCAGTTTTGCCGAAGTCGCGTTCCAGTAGGGTGGGCCTTCAACCCCGCTGACAAGGCCGAGAAATTTCCGCACTGTCCGCGACGGGGCCGACCGGGACGTTTCGATGCCGCTGACGCGCGACAGGATCATCGGCCATGACCGCGAACGGCTGGCCTTTCGCTTCACCATGCTGAGCGGCGGGGAGGTCGTGCAGTGCCAGATCAGCGACGCCGCGATGGACGAGCTCGCAGGCATGCAGGGCACCGAAAGCAGCGCGCGTCAGGCCCAGTTCCTGTCCCTGCGTGAAACCATCGAGCGGATCGCGTCAGACCTCTACGACGAGGCGCCGCGGGTGAAGGGGCATGTGGTGCGGATATTCACGCGGCATTTGGGGCGGTAAGGTCGAAGGTCACGGCGATCACCGGTCCTCCCCGTCATCCTGAGGTAGTGGAAGTGTGTCCCTGCCGCGCCAGCCGCTCACGCCTCCAGCTTCCTCAGCAGCAGGTTCAGCGCCGTCGCGGCGAAAGCCTGCATGTTTGCGAGCCGGTCGTTGCTTCCCGTCTCCAGCGTCATCACCTCTGACGCAGGCCCCGCAACTGCCATGCAGCTATGGCCGGCGGCATCGCCGTAGCGGTTGCCGGTTGGGCCGGCTGCGCCGGTCTCGGACAGGCCCCAGTCGCTGTTGAAGCGCGTTCGCATCTGCTCAGCCAGCAATTGCGCATAGGGCGCCGAAGACGACCGAAAGCCCTTCATGCCGTCATCCGAAATATCCATCAGCATGCGCCTGGCATCGCGGGTGTATACCACCGCGCCGCCGAGGAAGTAGGCGGAGGCGCCGGGCACCGCGAGCAGGCTGGCCGAGATCAGGCCGCCCGTGGAGGACTCGGCCACGGCGATGGTCTGTTTGCGGGCGATCAGCTGTGCCGCGACCTTTTCCGCGATGCCGACGAGTTCTTTCATCTCTGGTACCCCTCATTCCTTCGCAACCGAGCTCGTCCTTCCTAGCATACGACGGGACGCCTGACCGAGTTGCGGGCGGCGGGCAGGCCTGCTTCAATGGCGGGACAAGAAGAGACATGAGGAAACGTGAGAAGGCAGACGTCATGACGTCCCCGATCGCCGGCGGTGTGGATTGCGACGTGCATCCGGCCTTGCCGCGTCTGACCAGCCTGCTGCCGTACCTGAACGACTACTGGCGCGATCAGGTGACGACGCGCGGCATGGTAGACCTCGTCTCGCAATCCTATCCGCAGAACTCACCGATCACGGCACGGCCGGATTGGCGTCCGGAGACCGGCAAGCCCGGTGAGAGCCTGTCGGACATGCAGCGCCATGTGCTCGATCCGTTCAAGCTCAAGCATGCCATCTGCAATCCGCTGTACGGCGTGCAGATGGTGTTCTCCGAGGACATGCAGGCCGCCTTCTGCCGCGCGCTCAACGTTTGGCTGGCGAAGGAATGGCTCGATCGCGATCCGCGGCTGCGGGGCTCGATCGTGATCCCCACGCAGAGCGTGGAGAAAGCGGTTGCCGAGATCGAGCGTTGCGCACAGGACAAGCGCTTCATCCAGGTGCTGATGCTGGTGATGGGCGACATGCCGCTCGGCAAGCGCGTGCTGTGGCCGATCTATGAGGCGGCGGAACGGCTCGAACTTCCAGTCGGAATCCACGCCGGTTCCGCCTATCACAATCCGCCGACCGCGGTGGGCTGGGGATCCTACCACATCGAGGATTATGTCGGTCAGGCCCAGGCCTTCCAGGCCCAGCTCACGAGCCTGATCGTCGAGGGCGTGTTCGCCAAATATCCGCGGCTGAAAATGGTGATGCTGGAATCGGGCGTCTCCTGGATCGCGCCCTATCTCTGGCGTCTGCACAAGTTCTGGCGCGGGGTGCGGATGGAGACGCCTTGGGTCGATCGCGCGCCGCTGGAGATTGTGCGCAGCAACATCCGCTTCTCGTTACAGCCATTTGATGCGCCGCCGGAACCTGAGACATTAATTCGCCTGTTTGAGCATATGCAGTCGGACGAATTGGTCTTATTCTCCACCGACTATCCGCACTGGCAGTTCGATGACCAGGACGCGCTGCCCGAAGGTCTGTCCCCCGATCTCGTGCGCAAGATCATGATCGACAATCCGCATGCAACCTATCCCCGCCTGACGTGAGCCCGCTGCCAAAGGAGGCAAGGCGATGAATATTCAGTTCCGCGAGAGCCAAGAAGCCGCATCCCCCGTGACCGTCAAACCCGCAATCGCGGACTGTGACATCCACCCGGCACGCGCCAGCCGCACCGAGCTCTATCCCTACCTCGCCAAACGCTGGCAGCATCACCTCGAAGTCTACGGCGTCCATGCCTATCAGGGCATGATGGAGGGCCCGCCCTATCCGAAGGCGCAGCCCAACGCGTCGCGCCGCGATGCCTGGCCGCCGGAAGGCGGGCCGCAGGGCTCCTCGCTGTCCTTCATGCAGAAGCAACTGCTCGATCCCAACAATGTGCAGCTCGGCGTGCTCAATCCGCTCAACACCGGGCAGGGCATCCGCAATCACGAGCTCTCGGCGGCCTTATGCTCGGCGATCAACGACTGGCAGATCGACAAATGGACCTCCAAGGACAAGCGGCTGAAAGCGTCAATCGTCGTCGGCAATGAGGACGGGCTCTCGGCCGCCGCTGAGATCCGCGAGCGCGCCGGGGACAAGAATTTCGTGCAGGTGCTGCTGCTCAGCCGCAATGTCGAGCCGCTCGGCCAGCGCCGCTACTGGCCGATCTATCAGGCAGCGGAAGAGGCCGGCCTTCCCGTCGGCGTCCACGCCTTCGGCTTCGGCGGCAACCCGATCACGCCGTCGGGCTGGCCGTCCTACTACATCGAGGAGATGGTCGGACACTCGCAGTGCCAGCAATCGGCGCTGGCCAGTCTTGTCCTGGAGGGCGTGTTCGAGCGCTTCCCGAAGCTGAAGATGGTGATGATCGAGGCCGGCTTCGGCTGGGCGCCGTCGCTCTGCTGGCGGCTCGACAAGGTCTGGCAGCGGCTGCGCAGCGAGGTGCCGCATGTGAAACGGCCGCCGTCGGAATATATCCGGGAGCAGGTGTGGTGGACCACGCAGCCGATGGAGGACCCGGAGCGACGCGAGGACCTGTTCGACGTGATCAAATGGATCGGCTGGGACCGGCTCCTGTTCGCCACCGACTATCCGCATTGGGACTATGACGAACCGTCTCGCGTCTTGCCGGCGGGCGTCAGCGAAGCCAATCGCGAGGCGTTCTACCTCGGCAACGCGAAGAAGCTTTACGGCGTTTCCTGATGGCAAGACACGTCATCGCGCCGGTCGACGAGCTTCCGCCGGGCACGCGAAAGTTTCTGGAGATCGACGGGCGGCCGATCGCAATCTTCAACATCAAGGGCGAGTATTTCGGCCTGATGAACCGCTGCCCGCATCAAGGCGCGGCGCTGTGCGAAGGTCCGCTGATCGGGCTGGCGCAGTCGAGCAATCCCGGCGAGATCGAATACACCAAGTTGGGTGAGATCATCCGCTGCCCCTGGCACGGCTGGGAGTTCGACATCCGCACCGGCCAATCCTATTGCGATCCCCGCCGCTTCCGCGTGAAGGCCTATCCGGCCCATGTCGAGCCGGGCGCGAGCGTGGTGAAGGGGCCTTACATCGCTGAGACGATTCCGGTGAGTGTCGAGAGCGACTACGTGGTGGTCGAGCTGTAGGGCAACCGCGTCGTCCTTCCGGGCTCGTCTCTTCGAGGCGCCCCCCGGAATGACATCCCGGCGGGGCAAGCCGCTGCTTTTTCAGGCCTTATTTTGCGTTGCAGCGAGGAGCCATTGCCTGAAGGCGGCAAGCTTCGGCGCCTCGCGGCGCCCCTCCGGTGCGACCAGGTAGAACCCGGCATCGGCCGGCAGTGCGATCTTGAAGGGAACAACGAGGCGCCCCTTGGCGATGTCGTCCTGGACGTAGGACGTCCGTCCCATGGCGACGCCGATGCCGTCGATCGCGGCCTGGATCGTCATGAAGATCATGTCGAAGGTGATGCCGGGCTGTCTTGCGATGTCCGAGGGCAGGCCCGCCGCAGTCAGCCACAGCCGCCAATCGTCGCTGTTCGCGTTCGAGGTGTGCAGCAGTGCGTGGTTGCGCAGATCCTCCGGCCGGCGCAGCGGCTTGTCGCCGCGCAGCAGTGACGGGCTGCACACCGGAAACAGCTCGTCCGCCATCAGCCAGTCGGCGCGCAGGCCCGCCCACTGGCCGCGGCCATAGCGGATCGCGGCATCGACGTTGTCGCGCTGGAAGTCGACCAGGCTGGTCGAGGTGGTGATGCGCACGTCGATGCCGGGGTGCTGCTCCTGGAAATCGGCGAGTCGCGGCAGCAGCCATTTTGCCGCGAGCGAGGCCAGCGTCGACACCGTCAGCACCTTGTCGTCGTCCCTGCGCAGCAGGCGATCGGTGGCGAGGCGCAGGTCGTTGAAGGCGGCGCGGACGCCCGGCAGGTAGTCGCGCGCCTCCGGCGTCAGCGCCAGTGCGCGGTTCTGCCGGACGAACAGGCGAATGCCGAGCTCCTCTTCCAGGCGCCGGATCTGATGGCTGATCGCGGTCTGGGTCACGTTCAGCTCGCTGGCCGCCAGCGTGAAGCTGAGATGGCGCGCGGCGGCCTCGAACGCCCGCAATCCGTTCAAAGAGGGCAATCTGGCAGTCATCTGGCAGCAGGATGCATGACGTTATTTCATGCGAAAAGGTACAAATTGTCGTTTGTCGCGGTGCAGCAGGAGGCAGATATTGGCTGTCAGGTTAGCTCAAGGAGCTGAGAATGTCTATTCTGACCCAGAATTCGATGACAAATCATCATGCGGCCGGCCTGCTCCAGCAGATCGGCGAGATCCTCCACGTCTGGCACGAGCGCTATCGCACCCGCCGCGAGCTCACCAACTGGACCGCGCGCGATCTCCACGACGTCGGGCTGTCCTGGTCCGACATCGCCTACGAGGCCGACAAACCCTTCTGGCGGGCCTGATAGGCCGCCAGGCCGGCGCCGCCTGAGCACAGGGGCGCCGGCGGTCCCCTTTCGGATGGACGTGTCATGAGCATCCTTCGCCTCGAAGACCTCCAGCAATATTCCGAGACTCTGCGCACCCGGCTCGGCGAGGTGATGAATGTCCGCTTCGTCGAGCCTTGCGATAGGGACGAGATCCAGCATTATTTCCGCTCGCTCTCGACCCGCTCGCGCTACAACCGCTTCTTCGGTGCGATCAGCGAACTGCCGAAGGGCCTGCTGCAGGAGTTCCTCGAGGTCGGCGAGCGCGATCGTTTCACGATCGTTGCGACAATGATGGTCGACGGCTTCGACACTATCGTCGCTGAAGCGCGCTATGCCTTGAATGTCGGGACCGCGACGCTCGAGTTCGGCCTCTCGGTCGACGACCGCTGGCAAGGCCACGGCATCGCCACCGCGTTGATGAAGAACCTCGAGTGCCGCGCGGCAGCACTTCGCGCCGAGCACATGTTCGGCGACACGCTGCGTTCCAACGAGGCCATGGTCTCGCTCGCGCGCAAATCGGGCTTTGGTTTCGTCAACCATCCCGACGACTGGAAGCTCGTGCGCTTCGAGAAGGAGATCAGCGTCTCGCCGGAAGACATTCCGTGCGCGAACTGGCGTCTCGCTGCTCTTTCCCGTCAGGCCGACAGCCCCTCAGCCTCGGCCTGACATGACTGCAGCCCGGCCTGGTCACCCCAGAGCCGGGCCTTTTTTGCCTTCGTGGTCTCTCTCTCCAGCGTCATTCCGGGCTCGATGCTGCGCATTGCCCCGGAATGACGGGCTACTTCCCCGTGAACACCGCTTTGCGCTTCTCGACGAAGGCCTGAACCGCCTCCTTGTGATCGGCCGTCGTGGTGAGGCGGACCAGCCGTTCGGCTTCGTGGTCGCGCGCCGTTTCGAAATCGAACAGCAGGGCCTCGTCGAGATTGTCCTTCATGTAACGCAGGGCCAGGCGCGGGCCTTCGGCCAGCGATTTGGCGAGCGCGAAGGCTTCGGTCTGCAATTTGTCGTCGGGCACGACGCGGTTGACGAGGCCGATCGCTTCGGCGCGCGCGGCATCGACGCGATCACCCGTGAACATCAGTTCGCGTGCCCGCGCGGTGCCGACGAGGCGGGTGAGCAGCCAGGCGATGCCGTAATCTCCGGAGAGCGCGATGCGGGCATAGCCGGTCGCAACGAAGGCAGATTGCGCGGCAATGCGGATGTCGCAGGCCATGGCGATGGCGAGCCCGGCGCCGACCGCGGGCCCGGGCAGGGCGGCGATGGTCGGCTTGCGCACCGACACCAGCGCGCCGGTCAGCAGCCGTTGTCGCTCCTGGAGATCGGCGACCCTGTCGTCGAAGGACATGTCGAGCTTTGCCTTGTCGCGATGCGCGCCCATGCCCTTGACGTTGCCGCCCGCGCAGAAGGCCTCGCCCGCGCCGGTGAGCAGCAGGGCGCCGACATCGGGATTCTCGCCGCAGGCCCGGATCATCGTGCGCAGCGCGGGCGTCAGCGCATCCGACAGCGAGTTGCGCGCCTCCGGCCGGTTCAGCGTGATGATGGCGACGCGGTCGCGGATGACGCAGAGGAGCTCGTGGGTACCGGTGTCGATGGTGGTTTCCGTGGTCATGGCTTCTCCCTTCCTTCGTCATTTCGAGCCAACGGGTCCGCGCGAAGCGCGGCCCGATGACAGGCTCCGCGAAGCAATCCAGAATCTTCCGTGGAGACAGTCTGGATTGCCTCGTCGCTTCGCTCCTCGCAATGACGAATGTTGTTAGCTCGCTTCAAAACTTCTCCACCCAGGGTCGCAGCTCCAGCTCCCAGCTCCAGGCGCTGCGCGGCTGCTGCAACACATTCCAGTAGCTCTGCGCGATCGCGTCGGGATCAAGCATCGAATCCGGCTTGTCCGCCGGTTCGGTTCGCGCGGCACTCCTGATGCCGCCGTCGATGACGAAATGCGCGACATGGATGCCTAGCGGCGACAATTCGCGCGCCATGCTCTGCGCGAGTCCGCGCAGCGCGAACTTGCCCATCGCGAACGGGGCCGACTGCGCATACCCCTTGACGCTGGCCGAAGCCCCGGTGAACAGGATCGCGCCATGCTTGTTCGGCAGCATGCGCTTGGCTGCCTGCTGAGCAACCAGGAAGCCGCCATAGGCGCTGACCGCAATCGCCTGCGCAACGTCGGCCGGAATGAGGTCGACGAGCGGCCCGCGCGTGCGGCCGCTGGCGTTGTAGACGACGAGGTCCGGCGTTCCGATCTCGCGCTCGACGAGCCCGAACAGCCGCTCGACCTCCTCGGGATCGGTGGCGTTGCAGGCATAGGCTTTCGCGCCGGTCTCGGCGCAGAGCGCGCCCAGCTTCTCGATCTTGCGCGCAGCAAGGGCGACGCGAATGTTCTGGGCTGAGAGCAGCCTCGCCAGCGACGCGCTCAGGCCTTCGCCGACGCCGACGATGAGGGCGATCCTGTATGCTGGGTGTTCCATGGCGCGATCTCTCGAAAGGGGAGCCGTTGATCTAGGCATGGTCGGTGCGGACAACCAGCCGAAGCGTTGGGCCGCGCGATCACAGTTCCGCAGAGCGAATTGCTCCTCCGCGGCGATCATGCCGCCCTGACAATTTGCGGCTTTATCGCTATCCGCCCCTGGAGCATGATCGACATCATCGAGCGCGGCAAGCCCTAAGAAATTGCCGTCGGACGGAAACGAAGAGGACGATCATGCACAAGCCGGTCACAGCGCAGCCACAAGATATCGCGGCCGCACCATCCGGCCTGCTGGCGCCCGATACGTCAGGCATGAATTTCTACCGTGCCGATCCGGCGCTGACGGACCTGCTCCGCATCCATCTGCCGGACCATCTGTTCCGCCACATCGAGCCGCATCTCGATCGTCTCGGCGAGCTCGCCGGCGGCCGGCTCGACGAATGCGCGCGGCTTGCCGACCGGCACACGCCCATTCTGCACCAGCGCGACAAGTTCGGCCGCGACGTGCAGTGGATCGAATACCATCCGGCCTATCGTGAGCTGGAGAACGCCGCGTTCGGCGAATTCGGCATCCACGCGCTCTCGATCCGCAAGGGCATCATGGGCTGGCCGGACAAATATCCCGTGGTGGCCAAGCACGCCTTCACCTTCCTGTTCAACCAGACCGAATTCGGCATGGGCTGCCCGATCAACGTCACGGATGGCTGCGCAAAGCTGCTGGCGAACTTCGGCAGCGACGCGCTGAAAGCGAAATATCTGGATGGTCTGACCTCGACCGACATGAGCAAGCTGACTCAGGGCGGTCAGTTCATGACCGAGAAGGAGGGCGGCTCCGACGTCGGCACGCTGACCACGCGCGCGGTGCAGGAGGGCGACCATTGGCGCCTCTATGGCGAAAAATGGTTCTGCTCGAACGCCGATGCCAAGGTGGTGATGCTGCTCGCGCGCCCCGAAGGGGCGGGCCCCGGCACGCGCGGCGTCGGCCTGTTCCTGATGCCGCGCTTCCTCGACGACGGCACGCAGAACCACTACCGGATCGTGCGCCTCAAGGACAAGCTCGGCACGCGCTCGATGGCATCTGGTGAGATCAAGCTCGAAGGCGCCATCGCCCATGCCGTCGGCAAGCTCGACCGCGGCTTCGTGCAGATGGCGGAGATGGTGAACTCGTCCCGCCTCTCCAACGGCGTCAAATCCGCCGCGCTGATGCGCCGCGCCTATCATGACGCGATGACCGTGGCGAAGAACCGCGTGGTGTTCGGTCAACGCATCATCGATCTGCCGCTCGGGCGACGACAGATGCTGAAGATCATGCTGCCGGTCGAGCAGGCGCTGTCGATGAGCTTCTTGACGGCGGATGCGCTCGATCGCGCCGAAGCGGGCAGTCAGGATGCGGCGGCGCTCCTGCGCATCCTCACCCCGACGCTGAAATTCCGCGCCACGCGCGATGCGCGAAAGGTCTGCGGCGATGCGCTCGAGATGCGCGGCGGCATCGGCTATATCGAGGAGTTCGCCACCGCCCGCCTGCTGCGCGATGCCCATCTTGGGTCGGTCTGGGAAGGCACCGGCAACATCGTCGCGATCGACGCGCTCCGTCGCGCGGTCGGCCGTCACGGCGCGGAATCTGCGCTATCAGCCGATCTTCATGCCCGGCTCGATGACAGTCCGTCCGTGCCGCAGGCCTGGCGCGACAGGCTGCGCGGCCTGGTCGATCGTGCCGTGGGTTTTGCGCGCGAGGTCGCCGGAAAGGCCGAGAACGAGGCGGATGCGCGTCGCGCCACGAGCGTGCTCTATCACGTCGCCAGCGCCGTGGCATTCGCCTGGGAGGCGCATCGCATCCACGCCATGCGCGGCGACGCGCGCCGCTTGCTGCTGTCACGCCTCGTGATCGATCATCGCGTGCTGCCGAGCGATTCGTTCCGGCTGGCGGAAAATACCGCGCAAGCGCAGATTGCCGCGCTGCTGCTTGGCGACAGCGCGGCCGGCATGAGCGAGGTTGGCGAACTGGTTCTGGCGGCGTAGGCTGCGCTCCACGTCAAACCATAAAAGCGCGATAGGGAGTGCTCGATGAAGGCCGCCGTCCTCTACGAAGTCAACCAGCCGCTCGTCATCGAGGACATCAGCCTGCCGAAGCCCGGCCCGCGCGAGGTGTTGATCCGCACCGCGGTAGCCGGGCTCTGTCACTCCGACCTGCATTTCATGGAAGGGCTGTATCCGCACCCGCTGCCTGCGGTGCTCGGCCATGAGTCGGCTGGCGTTGTCGAGCAGGTCGGCTCGGATGTGACTTACGTGAAGCCGGGCGATCACGTCGTCACTTGCCTCTCCGTGTTCTGCGGCACCTGCGACAATTGTACAACGGGCCGCACCGTGCTCTGCACCGACACCACGGTGAAGATGCTGCCGGGCGCCTCCAACCGGATGCAGTGGTCGAAGCCCGAGAAGCTGCACCAGTTCCTCAATCTCTCGTCCTTCGCCGAGCAGATGCTCGTGCACGAGAACGCCATCGTCAAGATTCGCAAGGAGATGCCGCTCGATCTCGCCGCGCTGATCGGCTGCGGCGTCATCACCGGGTACGGCGCGGTGGTGAACACGGCGAAGGTGACGGCCGGCGAGACCGTGGCGGTGATCGGCTGCGGCGGCGTCGGCATGGCCGCGATCAACGGCGCGCAGATCGCCGGCGCCGGCCGCATCATCGCCATCGACACCAATCCGGCCAAGCTGCAGCTCGCGACCAAGCTGGGCGCCACCGACATCATCAATCCGGCCGACGGTGACGTCGTGAAGCAGGTGCGCGATCTCACCAATGGCGGCGTGCATCATTCCTTCGAGGTGCTCGGCCGCAAGGAGACCGCCGAGCAGGCTTTCGCGATGCTCACTTCCGGCGGCACCGCCACCATCGTCGGCATGATCCCGTTCGGCCAGAAGATCGAGCTGCACGGCTTCGACTTCCTGCGCGAGCGCAGGATCCAGGGCTCCTCGATGGGCTCCAATCATTTCCGCGTCGACATGCCGCGCCTGGTCGATTTCTACCTGCGCGGACGACTGCACCTGGAAGACTGGATCTCGGCGAAATTGAAGCTGTCCGAGATCAACGAGGGCTTTGCCAACATGAAAGCCGGCAAGACGCTGCGCAGCGTGATCGTGTTCGACAACTGAGGCATGATCGCCGTCATCGCCCGCGAAGGCGGCGATTCGTCATTGCGAGGAGCGCGTAGCGACGAAGCTATCCAGACTCATTCTGCGGGTGTATTTCTGGGTTGCTTCGCTGCGCTCGCAATGGCGAAGACCGCTAATCATCGAACATCCTCGGCGGCTTGAACCCGCCGAATTCGCGCTCGATCAGCTCTGCGAGCTTCAGTGGCGTACGGTCCTCCAGCCAGGGGCCGACGATCTGAACGCCGACCGGCAGGCCGTCGGGCGCAAAGCCGGTCGGGATCGCGGTCGAGGGTAATCCGGGCAGGGTCGCGATGCCCGGCCAGGCGAGCTGGTCGGTGTAGACATGCGCCGTGCCGTCGATGCTGATGCGGCGCTGCTCCTGGTCCGGCGCATGGTCGTGCGGAAAGGCCGGCGTCGGCATCACCGGGCAGATCACCGCATCAAAGCTCTTGAACAGCTCGCGCCATTGCGCGCGCAATCGCGTGCGCCCGCCGTTTGCGGCCTGCCAGTCGCGATGGCTGAGCGCGATGCCGCGCAACCGCTCGGCGGCGAGACTGTTGTCGCTCTCCGGCAGCGCGGCTGCGGCCGCCCTGGCGCCGGCATAGATGTCGGGTGCGAAGGTCGCGCCCAGGAACGACATCAGCATGCGCATATAGAGCCGAGACGACGCGGCAAAATCCGGCAGCAGCGGGCTGCTGCGCTCGATCTTCACGCCTGCCTTGGCGAGCTTGTCTGCGAGCGCGTTGATGCTGCCGCGTACCACGGCGTCGGTCGGCATCACCGGATCGGTGTCGATCACCAGAACGCGGAAATCCCTGAATGCGGTGTGCCTGGCTGGCGGCAGTTCGAGACGGTAGGCGATGCCGGCATCGAGCGGATCGGGTCCCGCCATCACGTCGAGCACGAGCGAGAGATCGACCGCGCTGCGCGCCATCGGGCCGATCACGGAGAGGTCGCGCTCGAACGGCAGAGGCGGCAGTGGCGGCGGCGTGTGGCCGCGCATCGCAACGAGGTTGAAGGTCGGCTTGTGGGCGTAGATGCCGCAATGAAAGGCCGGGACGCGCAGCGAGCCGCCAATGTCCGAGCCGATCGACAGCGGACCATAGCCTGCGGCGAGGGCTGCCGACGAGCCGCCGGAGGAGCCGCCCGGCGTACGACCGAGATCGTAGGGATTGTTGGTAGTGCCGTAGATGTCGTTGTAGCTCTGCCAGTCGCCGAGCCCGAGCGGCACGTTGGTCTTGCCGATCACGATCGAGCCGGCGTCCTTCACCCGCGTGACCGGCAGCGAGTCCTCCTTGGCGATGAAGTCCTTTTGCGCGGGAATGCCCCAGGTCGTCGGCAGGCCGGCGACGTTGTAGGATTCCTTCACCGTCATGGGCAGGCCGAGCAGCGGCTTGCGCTCGCCGCGCGCCAGCGCCGCGTCCGCCGCGCGTGCTGCCTCAAGCGCGCGATCGAAATCGCGCACGCAGATCGCGTTGATCCTGCCGTCGTGCCGTTCGATGCGCTCGATCGCATCCCGTGTGAGCTCGACCGCCGAGACCTTCTTTGCGGTCAGTGCAGCAGACAGCTCGACCGCGCTCTTGAAACTCCATTCCGATTTGGCCACGCCGCATCTCCTTTTCTTTGTCGAAGGATGATGCGCAGTCTGGCCGAATGCCGCAACCGACGTTTGATCGCGCTTGCCATGCGACGGACTGCAGGAGCTACGCCGCCCCGATCACGATGCCCACCGCCAGCACGATGGCGCCGCCCAGCACGATCTGGAACACGGCCTGGAGGAACGGCGTGTCCATGTAGCGCGAGCGGATGAAGGCGATCGCCCACAGTTCGAAGAACACGACGACGCAGGCGATTGCCGTCGCGATCCAGAACGCGTTGGCCCAGCTGTCGGGCACCAGATAGGGCGCGGTGTGGCCGAGGCCGCCGAGCGTCGTCATCGCGCCGCAGGTGATGCCGCGCAGCCAGGGCGAGCCTCGTCCCGTGAGCGAACCGTCATCGGACAGCGCTTCTGCAAAGCCCATGCTGATGCCAGCGCCGATCGAAGCGGCGAGGCCGACCAGGAAGGTCTGCCAGTTCTGGTGCGTGGCGAAGGCGGCCGCGAACAGCGGCGCCAGGGTCGAGACCGATCCGTCCATCAGGCCGGCAAGGCCCGGCTGCACATATTGCAGCACGAACATGCGCCGCCGCGTCCGGTCCTCCTCGGCGCGCACGTCGGGCTTGAGGATCTCGTCGGTCAGCCTGGCTGCGGTATGCTCGTGGTTCTTCTCGGCTTCGGCGAGATCGCCGAGCAGCCGGCGCACGTTGACATCCTCGGCCTGCTCGGCCGCCTTGGCGTAGAAGCGCTCGGCCTCGAGCTCCATGGTCTCGACTTCCTTCCGGATCGTGTCGAGCGGCAGGTTCTTGGTCAGCCAGATCGGGCGGCGGCGCAGGAAGCCCTTGACGTCCTCTCGCCGGATCGGCGGCAGATGCTGGCCGAAGCGCTGCTCGTACAATTCCAGCAGCATGTGACGATGGCCGCGCTCCTCCTCGGCCATCTGCTCGAACAGTTTCGCCGAGTCCGGGTAGCGCTCCTTCAGATCCTCGGCGAAGGTCATGTAGATGCGGCTGTCCTCCTCCTCGGAGGAGATTGCGACCGCGAGCACCTCGCGCTCGGTGAGATCGGCAAAAGTCTTCACGGCGGCCCTGTTCTCAATTTAGAATGGTTCTAAACTATACAGGTCGCGGCCGTTCCCGGTCAAATCAGGCCGTGCCGGCCCTGGCGAGGAAATCGAGCAGCAGCCGGCTCACCTCGGCCGGCTGCTCCTGCTGCACCCAGTGTCCGGCGCCGTCGACGAGATGGCAGCCGAGCATCTTTGTGCAGGCGCGCGCCTGCATCGTTTCGAACACGCCCGGACGCTGATAAGTGCCCCAATCCTGCTTGCCCGAGATGAAGCAGGAGGGCACGTCGATGCTCCGTCCCGCGAACAATTGCATCTCGTTGATCAGCGTCCCCGACGTGCCGTAGCGATACCATTGCAGCCCGCCCTGGAATCCGGTGCGGCCATACTCGGCGCTGTAGTAGGCAAGCTCGCCCTCAGGCAGCCATTGGTTGGCGGCGATCGCGGCCGGCGACGGCATCTCCTTCGCAACCGTCTCCGCCATCGTCTCCTTCAGGTCCATGACGTAATAAGTCGGCAGCTTCGCCAGCTCCTGCGCCGACCACGATTGCAGCGGATACGGCTTGTTGTCGGCCCAGTCCGCGCTCTTGTGATGATAATAGGCACGGAGGAAATCATGCACGCCTTGCGGCGCCTGCTGCATGTCGGCATTGGCCTCGCGTGTCGAATAGTACCATTGGTAGTGTTTCCGCGGCCGCGGTAGCGCCGCGAGGTCGCGATGCACGGGGTCTTCGATCGCAGGCTTGGCCGGCGCATCGACTGTGCCAAACGGCAGCGGCGGCGGGCCCCCGAACGGCGCGCTCATCATCGTCACCGAACGAAACACGTCCGGCCTGATCAGCGCACACCACGCCGCGACCGGGCTGCCGAAATCGTGCCCAACCACATCGACCTGTCGGTAACCGAAGGCCGACACCAGGGCGAACGCATCGCGCACGAGGTTGAGGAGCGAGAACGGCGCGAGATCGCCGTCGTAATCCGCACTCCATCCGCTCGTCCGGCCATAGCCGCGCTGGTCCGGCGCGATCACGTGGTAGCCGGCCGCAGCTAGCGCCGGCATCACCTTGCGCCAGGAGAAGGCAAGCTCGGGAAAGCCGTGCAGCAGGAGGACGCAAGGCCGGCCCTTGGTCTCGAAGCCGGCCTCCAACACATGTACGCGCAAGCCGTTGATGCCGTCGACATAACGCGAGCGGATGCCGGCAGGCAGGGGAATGTCGGGGAGTGCGGTCATCGTTTCCTCCGTGAGGCCGTCTCTTACCCTCCCCTGGAGGGGGAGGGTCGATCGCGCGAAGCGCGAGCGGGGTGGGGTGATCTCTCAACACGGGGAGCGTCTAACGCGGATAGACCACCACCCCACCCCGGTTCTCATTCCGCTTCGCTGCATGCGAACCGATCGTCCCCCTCCAGGGGAGGATGGGAGTTCGCGGCGCGAGCCGCGCTAGATTACACCGCAGCGCAGACGAACCCGTTGCCCTTGCGCTTGATCTTCCCCACCGACGGTGACGGAAAATGCGCGGTGCAGCACAGCGTGTCGGTGTCGCAATAGCGCTCCAGGAAGCTGCGGCGCGTCTTCGCCGCCGCGGCCGGATCGACGTCGAACTTGATCGACAGCTCCGGATGGAGCGTCTGCAGCGGTGAGTGCATGAGGTCGCCGGAAAACACCGCATCGTCCTTGCTGCGGCCCATCGTGATGGCGATATGGCCCGGCGTGTGGCCGGGCGTCGGCAGGATGCGCACGTGGTCGCCGATCTGGTGATCGTTGCCGACGAGCTCGTGGCGCCCCGCCTCGACCACCGGCAATACGCTGTCGACGAAGGGCGGGATCTCCGTCTTCGCGTTCTGCGCCGACCAGTGATCGAATTCCTGTTTGGCGAAGACGTAGCGCGCCTTGGGGAAGGTCGGCACCCAGCGGCCGTTCAGCAGCCGCGTGTTCCAGCCGACGTGGTCGACATGCAGATGCGTGCACATCACGAAGTCGATGTCGTCGACCGTGAAGCCGGCGGCGCCGAGCGCACGCAGATAGGCGTCGTCGGTCTTCATGTTCCATTTCGGCCGCTGCGGCCGCGGCTTGTCGTTGCCGATGCAGCTGTCGATCAGGACGGTGTGGTGCGGAGTCTTCACGACGTAGGACTGGAAGCAGAGCAGCAGCACATCCTGCTCGTCCAGCGCCCTTGCCTCGCGCATCCAGCCCCGGTTCTCGGCCAGCACTTCCGCTGTCAATCCCGGCAGCATCTCCAGCGCCGGGACGAACGATGTTTCCTGCTCGATGACGCGATGGATGGTGAGATCGCCGACCGAAAACTTGAGGCTCATGAGAACTCCGCGGGTTATGCCGCCGGCGGGACCGAGATCTTAACGGAAGGCCGCTCCAGCATCTTCTGGTGGAAGGCATCGAGCTTCGGATAGGCCTTGCGCCAGCCGCAATCGGCGAAGCGGAAGTCGGCATAGCCGAGCACGCAAACGAGGCCGATCTGCGAGATGTCGAACGGGCCGTTCAGCACCTCCGGCATGTTCTCGAAACGCGCCATGCCGGTCCAGGCCCTGTTCCAATGGTCGTCCGACCAGGCCTGCCATTGCAGGCCTTGCGGGCGCACCATCTTCTCGTAGCGGCACAGCAGCATGGAATCGAGCATGCCGTTGATCAGGGAGTGGTTGGTCTTGGCCTTCCAGCGCCGCGGGCCGTAATCCGGGATCAGGCTGCCGCCGGCCATCTCGTTGAGATACTCGACGATGACGTAGGAATCCAGGATGACGTCCCCGTCGTTGGTGATCAGCACCGGCAGCTTCTTCAGCGGCGTGATGCGCGAATAGTCCTCGTTGGCGGTGCCCGGCGTGACCGCCGCGGGCACGAACTCGATCTTGTCGATCAACCCGAGCTCGATCGCGGCAATGCGCACCTTGCGGGCGAAGGGTGAGGCGGGGGAGAAGGTGAGCTTCATGGAGAGTATCCCACAATTGAACGTTTTGCTTCGTCATTGCGAGGAGCGAAGCGACGAAGCAATCCAGAGTGTCGCCGCAGAGGGATTCTGGATCGCTTCGCTTCGCTCGCAATGACGTAGAGAGGGCCGGAGCGCCCTAAGCCGCGATGATCTCCTGGCGCTGCTCGCCGAGCCCTTCGATGCCGAGCGTGACGACGTCGCCGACATTGAGGAAGGTCGGCGGCTTCATGCCGAGGCCGACGCCGGGCGGGGTGCCGGTGGTGATGACGTCGCCGGGCAAGAGCGTCATGAACTGCGAGACATAGGAGATGCACTTGGCCATGGAGAAGATCATGGTCTTGGTCGAGCCGGTCTGGCGGCGCTGGCCGTTGACGTCGAGCCACATCGACAGGTTCTGCACGTCCTTGATCTCGTCCTTGGTCGCGAGCCACGGCCCGAGCGGGCCGAACGTGTCGTGCGACTTGCCCTTCGTCCACTGGCCGAGGCGCTCGATCTGGAAGGCGCGCTCGGAGACGTCATTGCAGACGCAGTAGCCGGCGACATGGTTGAGTGCGTCGGCTTCCGAGACGTATTTCGCACGGGTGCCGATGATCGCTGCGATCTCGACCTCCCAGTCGAGCTTGGTGGAGCCGCGCGGCTTTTCGACCGGATCGTTCGGGCCCGACAGCGAAGTGTTGGCCTTCATGAAGATGATCGGCTCGCTCGGAATCTCGGCGCCGGTCTCCTTGGCATGGTCGCTGTAGTTGAGACCGATCGCAACGAATTTCGAGATTCCGGTGACGGGCGCGCCGAACCGCGGCTTGCCGGACACGGCGGGCAGCGAGGCGGGATCGAGCGCCGCCAGCTTCTTCAGCGATTCCGGCGAATAGGCCTCGCCGGTGAGGTCCTTCACATGCGCCGACAGGTCGCGCAATTGGCCGGATTTGTCGATCAGGCCGGGCTTTTCCGCACCCTTCTCGCCGTAACGAACAAGCTTCATTCTCGTTTCTCCCTGGAAATTGGACCGATCGGTTAACAGCTTCATGGAACAGGGCGGCCGGAAATTCAACCGCTCAGAACAGGGATCACCCCAGCGCCACGAACCTGAACGCGTCGCCCTCGCGCCTGATGTGTCCAGCCGAAAAGTGCCCGCCGATCACCAGCGTCGGCGTATCCGCAAAGCGGCCGAACAGGGCCGCCCTCGTCGCGGCGGATTGCGCCTGATCGGAATCGGCGGTCGAGGACCAGTCGAGATGCGCCATCTGGCAGGGATGATGGGCGACGTCGCCGGTGAGCAGGGCCTGCTCGCCATCCGACTGGATGAAGATGCTCATATGGCCGGGGCTGTGGCCCGGGGTCGGGATCATGCCGATCTCGTCGCAGAGCCGGTGATCGCTCGAGACCAGATCGGCCTTGCCGGCATCGACGATCGGCTGCACGGAATCGGCGAACACGGCCTGCTTGTCGGGCTCGGTCGAATGGTCGCGCCAATGTTCGTATTCGCTCTTGCCGAAGACGTAGCGCGCCTTCGGGAAGGTCGGCACCCATTTGCCGCCGGACAGCTTCGTATTCCAGCCGACGTGATCGACATGAAGATGCGTGCACAATACGGTGTCGATGCTGTCGGGCGGAAAGCCCGCCACCGTCATCGTCTCCAGAAACGGCGTGCTGCGGTTGTTCCATGTCGGGACGTTGCGGCCCTGCTTGTCGTTGCCAAGGCCGGTATCGACCACGATCCGCTTGCCGGGCGTCTCCACCACCAGCGAATGAATCGACATTTTCAACCGGCCTTCTTCGGTGGCGAAATGCGGGGTCAGCCAGGGCAGCTTGCAGATTTCCTCATTGGTCGCGAGCGGCAGGATGAAGCGGGTCGAGCCGACCGTCTCCAATTCCACCACTTTGGTGATTTTGACCCTGCCCACCTTCCACTGCATCCGCTATCCTCCCTTCTTGCTGTTATGGTGCCGGAACATGCGGTTTTCCGCCACCAAGCGCAATGGATCATCTGACGCGATGCGGCGTTATCGCGGGAACCGAGGAAGACGCCGAAGAGAGAGCCATGCCCGAACTGACGATTTCCGCTGAGAAGGTTGCTTTCATCATCGAGAAGGCGCGCGAATTCGACGTCAAGGAGGGGGAGTCCGATCCGGATTCCGGCTCGAACCCGAGCGATGACGATGCGCTCGATGTTCTCGAGGATGATGGCTCCGACCCTGTGGTCAACGAGCTTGGAAGCTTCATGATCGCCTTGAACGAGGACGAGCAGGTTGATCTCGTCGCGCTGACCTGGCTTGGTCGCGGCGACGGCACGATCGATGATTGGGACGATCTGCGGGCCCGCGCCGTCGAGGCGCGGGGTGAGTATCGCAGCCCGCGACGTGAAACGGTGCACTATCTGCTCGGCGAGCCGATGCTGGGCGACCTGCTCGCCAACGGGCTCGAGGAGTTCGGCATCGACTGGACCGGCGAGCGCACCACGGCCGATTCGTCCGGTCCCAGCCAGCAGGACGAAGACGAGCCGACAAAGCAGCGGTGATGCTGGACGCGTGCTCTCTCCCCGCAGGGAAGAGAGCAGGGGCAGGTCAGAGCGTCCCCGGGAACGCACCACCATCCAGCAGGATGTTCTGCCCGGTGATGAAGCCGGCCTTGGCGCCGCACAGGAAGGCGCAGGCATAGCCGAACTCGTCGGGCTGGCCGAAGCGGCCGGCCGGGTTGAGCTTGGCGCGCTCGGCCAGGATCTGCTGCGGCGTGACGCCGCGCTTGTCGGCTTCGCCCTTTGCGGTGGTGGTGAGGCGATCGGTCTCGAACGGGCCCGGCAGCAGGCCGTTGATGGTGACGTTGTTGATCACCGTCTTGCGCGACAGGCCGGCGATGAAGCCGGTGAGGCCGGCGCGCGCGCCGTTGGAGAGGCCGAGGATGTCGATCGGCGCCTTCACCGCCGCCGAGGTGATGTTGACGATGCGGCCGAACTTGCGATCCATCATGCCGTCCACAGTCGATTTGATCAGTTCGATGGGAGTGAGCATGTTGGCGTCGATCGCCTTGATCCAGTCGTCGCGGGTCCAGTTGCGGAAATCGCCGGGCGGCGGGCCGCCGGCATTGTTGATCAGGATATCCGGCTCGGGGCAGGCCTTCAGCACCGCCTCGCGTCCGGCCGGCGTCGTGATGTCGCCGACGATCTCGGTGACCGTCACCTCGGGATAGGCTTTGCGGATCTCATCGGCCGTTTTCTTCAGCGCTTCGGCGCCTCGCGCCGTCAGCGTGACATGAACGCCGGCCTCCGCCAGCGAGAAGGCGCAGGCGCGCCCGAGGCCTTTGCTGGATGCGCAGACGATGGCGCGGCGACCCTTGATCCCAAGATCCACTGTTTCACTCCGTGATGTCAGGCAGTTTTGGACGGCGGCCACCTTAGCCAACTGTGGCGCCGCTGATAAGGGAGACGATCGCGCCAAAATGCATGCGCCTCGCCGCTGCGATGCATATGCATTCCATCAGATGCGCCGCTCCTGCTTGAGCCGGTCGATCGCAGCGGCGGCCTCCGGCGGCAGCGACTTGAAGCCCATCTGCCCGGCGGCCGAAAACACCGGCCGCAGATGCGAGCCGGCGAGAAACGGCGGCTGGCGGTTGGCCGGCACGATCTGGTCGAACACCAGCACCAGCGTGGTGGCGACGAGGCCCACCCTGATGGCGCCGAGCGCGGCGCCGCCGAGCCGGTCGCCGATGCCGGCCTCACCGATGGTGTCGTTCAGCGCGACGCGGCCGATATGGCCGAACAGCATGCCGACGATCACGAAGATGCCGAAGAACCAGATCCAGTTCTGAAGCATCGGCGAGTTCGGATTGCCTGCAATCTGCGGCGCGATCAGCGGCATCAGCGCCACGGCGATCGGCGCGGCGATGAGATAGGCGAGGATGGTCATGGCGCTGCGCAGCAGGCCGGTCCTGAAGCCGAAGCCGACCGCGACGGCGAGCGCGGCATAGACGGCAAGATCGAAACTGTTCATGGGCGCAACCCTGCCACGATGGAACGATGAACGCCAAGCCGATCATTCCGGTTTCGGATCGTTAAAATCGTCTGTATTGATGGCGGAAAGCCTAGAGGTTACCGCCAATGTCAGACTTGTTCGACGTCAGTCAAGAAACCATCCTCGTCACGGGCGCGAGCCAGGGGCTGGGCCGGCAATTTGCCCGGGTGCTCGCGGCGCATGGCGCCGCCGTCGCGCTCGCCGCCCGGCAGACCGAGAAGCTGAAGAGCCTGGAGGAGGAGATCCGCGGCAAGGGCGGCCGTGCCGTTGCGGTCGCGCTCGACGTCACCGACACGGGCTCGATCGCCAAGGCTGTCGATGCCGTCGAAGCTGCGCTCGGGCCCGTCACGGTGCTGATCAACAATGCCGGCATCGCCATCGAGAAGCTCGCGACCGAGCAGACCGAGGCGGACTGGGACGCGGTGATCGGCGCCAACCTCAAGGGCGCCTATTTCCTCGCGACGGAAGTCGCCCGCCGCATGATCGCGCGCAAGCAGCCCGGCAACATCGTCAACATCGCCTCGGTGCTCGGCACCGGCGTGCTCAAGGCGGTCTCGCCCTACGCGATCTCCAAGGCCGGCATCATCCAGGCGACCAAAGCGATGGCGCTGGAGCTTGCGGGCCAGAACATCCGCATCAACGCGCTTGCGCCCGGCTACATCGACACCGAAATGAACCATGCGTTCTGGTCGACGCCGGCCGGCGAGCGCCTCGCCAAACGCATCCCCCAGCGCCGGGTCGGTGCCGAGTCCGATCTCGACGGCGCGATCCTGCTGCTGGCGTCACGGGCGTCGCGGTACATGACAGGGAGTGTGGTGACGGTGGACGGCGGATTCCTGCTGAATTGAGCGCACTTCGCCTCCCGGCGTGGGGAAAAGGTCGGAATTTGCGACAGAGTTCCCGAAAGGGACTCTCCGCGAGCCGAGATCGTTGGCACTCGCACGGTACCCATCCGCACCGTCATTGCGAGCGCAGCGAAGCAATCTGGAGTCTTTCCGCGGGAGGATGCTGGATTGCTTCGCGGAGCCTGTCATCGGGCCGCGCTTCGCGCGGACCCGTTGGCTCGCAATGGCGCAGGAGAGGAAGCTATCGCATCTCGCCCTGGATCATGTCCGCCGCCTTCTCCCCGATCATGATCGTCGGCGCGTTGGTGTTGCCGCCGATCAACGTCGGCATGATCGAGGCGTCGACGACGCGCAATCCCTCCACCCCGCGCACCTTCAGCGCCGAATCGACCACAGCCATCGCGTCCGCCCCCATCCTGCAGGTGCCGACGGGGTGATAGACGGTGTCGACGCGCGCGCGCAGGATGGCGCGGATATCGTCGTCGGTTCTCACGTCGGACGTGAACATGTCCTTCTTCTGCAGTGCGCGCAGCGCAGGCGTCTCCATCAGCCGTCGCGTCGTCTTGAAGCCTGCGACCATCGCCTCGACATCCTCTTCCTCGCCGAGGAAATTCGGATCGATCATGGGCGCTGCGAGCGGATCGGCGCTCTTCAGCCATACGCTGCCGCGGCTCTTCGGCCTGAGCAGGCAGACATGGCAGGAGAAGCCCGCCTCCTTGTGCTTCTTGCGGCCGTGGTCGTCGAGCATGGCGATGACGAAGTGAAGTTGAATGTCGGGTATGTCGAGGTCGGGCCGGGTCTTCAGGAAGCCGCCGCATTCGGCGAAATTGGTGGTCATTAAGCCGCGCCGTTCACGGCGATATCGCTGGATTGCGCGCAGCAGGGACGGCAGCCGTCCGAGCGAGGCGTGAACGAAGTGGGGATAGTCGGAGGCGTAGACGAATACGAAATCCGGATGGTCCTGCAGATTGCGCCCGACACCCGGCAGATGATGCACGAGGCCAATGCCGTGCGCTCGAAGCGCATCGCCGTCGCCGACGCCCGACAACATCAGCAATTGCGGTGACTGGAAGGCGCCGGCGGCGAGGATCACCTCGCGGCGGGCGCGCAACTGCTTTGTCTGCTTGCCCTGCAGATATTCGACGCCGACCGCGCGGCTGCCTTCGAACAGGATCTTCGTGGCGTGCGCGCCCGTCTCGACGCGCAGATTTGTGCGCTTGGCAACGTGGGGATCAAGATAAGCGCGCGCCGCGCTCCAGCGCTCGCCATTGTGCTGGGTCACCTGGTAGCTGCCGAGCCCTTCGTGGTCCTCGGCATTGAAGTCCTCGCGGATGCGGAACTGCGCCTCGCGCGCCGCCTGATGGAAGACGTCATGGATCGGATTGTCCGAGCGCAGCTTGTTGACATGCAGCGGGCCGCCCTTGCCGTGATATTCGCCGTCGAAATCGGCGTTGTTCTCAGAGCGCTTGAAGTAAGGCAGCACGTCCGCATACGACCAGCCGGCGTTGCCGAGCGCGGCCCAATGGTCGTAGTCCCATTTGTTGCCGCGGATGTAGACCATCGCGTTGACCGCCGATGAGCCGCCGAGGCCCTTGCCGCGCGGTTGGTAGCCGATACGGCCGTTCAATCCCTTCTGCGGCACAGTGTCGAAGGCCCAGTTGGCCGCGCTGTATGGCAAGGCGAGCCCGAATGGCGTGGTGATCCGCCAGGTGTCGTTGTGTCCGCCCGCATCGAGCAGCGCCACGGATGTCCCAGCATCCTCCGACAGCCGCCCCGCAACCGTGCAGCCGCCGGAGCCCGCGCCCACGACGACGAAATCGAATGTGTCAGTCAATGTTGTTTCCCCCGTTACGTCATTCCGGGGCGATGCGGAGCATCGAACCCGGAATCTCGAGGTTCCGGGTTCGCTCCGCGCCCCGGAACGACTCCTCCCCTACGACATGAACCGCATCAACTTCTCCAGCCGTGCGATCTTGCCGCCGTAGGGCGGATAGAGATCGGCGAGGCGGTTGAACTTGGAGCGATAGAACACCGGCTTCAGCTTGCTGAAGGTCTTGAAGCCCCATTCGCCGTGATAGGCGCCGGTGCCGGACGCGCCGACGCCGCCCATCGGCTGGTTCACTTGCGTGAAATGGAACAGGCAATCGTTGATCGTGACGCCGCCGGAGACGGTGCGCGCCAGCACCTCGTCCCGCGCGCTTGCGTCCTTGCCGAACCAGTACAGCGCCAGCGGGCGGTCGCGGCGGCTGACGAAGGCGATCGCCTCGGCCGGATCGCGCGCGCCGAGCACCGGCAGCACCGGGCCGAAAATCTCCTCCTGCATCACCGCCATCGCTTCGGTCGCACCGATGATCAGCGTCGGCGGGAATTTGCGGTGGGCCTTCCAGTTGGGATCGTCAGGCTTCGCCGGCTGCAGGATTTTCGCACCACGCTGCGCCGCGTCCGCAACGAGGCCTTCGAGCCGCGTGTAATGCCTATCGGAGATGATGGAGGTGTAGTCCTTGTTGGCGGGATCGGCGCCGAACATGCGCCGCATCTGCGCGCGGACCTTCTCGGCGAAGGCCTGCACGGAGCTCTCAGGCACCAGCACGTAGTCCGGCGCGATGCAGGTCTGCCCGGCATTGAGCAGCTTGCCGTAGGCGATGCGCTCGGCCGCCTCGTCGAGATCGGCCGAGGCGTCGATGATCGCCGGCGACTTGCCGCCGAGCTCGAGCGTGACGGGCGTGAGATTGCGCCCCGCGGCCTCCGCGACCAGGCGCCCGACCCGGGTCGAGCCGGTGAACACGAGGTGGTCGAACGGCAGGCTTGCGAAAGCCTTTGCGATCTCGTCCTCGATGCCGGTCACCAGCAGCTCCGTCGCGTCGAACCGTTGCGCGACCGTCTCCTTCAGCAGCGCCGAGAAATGGGGCACAAGCTCGCTCGGCTTGATCATGACGCGGTTGCCGGCGGCAATGGCGCCGATCGCGGGCGCGAGCGTCAGCTGCAGCGGGTAATTCCAGGGCGCGATGATGCCGACCACACCGAGCGGCTGCGGCATCAGCCGGTTGCGCGCGGGCAGGAACTGCAGCGCGGTCGCGACGCGCTGCGGCGTCATCCAGGCTTTCAGGTGCTTTGTGGCATGCCGGATCTCCGAGAACACCAGCATGGTCTCGGCGATGGTGGTCTCGACCGCGCAGCGGTGGCCGAAATCGGCCGAGATCGCCTGCCGGAAACGCTCCTCGTTGTCGGCAACGAGCGCGCGCAGCCGCGCCAGCCGGTCGAGTCGTTCGGCGAGGCCCGGCGCCGGCTCGTCTCGCGACCGCGCGACCATGGTGTGGAAGGCCTCTTCGAGGGCCCGTAGCGGGGCGCTCGTCAGGGATTTGTCCACGGCGTTCCTCCTGGAATGGCGTTTTCAGCCTTAATCTTGTTGCCGCAGGCTGGCCGTTTGTGGAACTTCTGGCAAGAGCGCGCGGAACGGACCGGAATTGTCTCCATTCGCCTGTCATAAACTCGAAAAAAACGTTCCCGCAGCCCTTTCCAAAGGCACCCCGCCTTGATACATACGCCTCGCACCCGACGGGCTTTGCCCCGGGATTGCCTTCCAAGGAAGCCTTTGGGACGGACCAACCAAGCCACGCGAACAGCGCCGGCCTCAATTGACCGTCTCCGGACTTTTTTATTGAAGGCGCGCAAATGTTTAACGCGGGGTGGAGCAGCCCGGTAGCTCGTCAGGCTCATAACCTGAAGGTCATAGGTTCAAATCCTATCCCCGCAACCAAATTCGGATTTTGCCGGATCCGAGACGAAAATGGCCCGCTTGATGCGGGCCATTTTTGTTTCGGGGACAGCACGCGGGGCTGGAGGAGCGATGCCTGCTCGCTTGCCCGACGGCTCTGACAAATCCCGCAGCCAAAACAACGGGATCGCTACTGTGCATGGGGTTGTTTTTCGCCCCTTTTCGACAGGGCTGATCATCTCTGGCCCGCGCGCCACGGCTAGGTTAGAAACGCCCGGAACCGGCGCAGCGCGATCACGAAGAAGACGCTGCCGATCACGGCGAGCGCGAGGAGCTGCGGCCACACCGATTCCAGGCCCGCGCCGCGGAACAGGATCGCCTGCGCCAGCATCACGAAGTGCGTGTTGGGCGCCGCCAGCATGATGTCCTGGACGAATTGCGGCATGCTCTCCCGCGGCGTCATGCTGCCCGAGAGCGTCTGCAGCGGCAGCAGGGTCATCATCAGGAGCAGTCCGAACTGCGGCATCGATCCGGCGACGGTGGCGAGGAAGATGCCCATGCTGGTGGTCGCAAACAGCTGCAGCGCCGCGCCGAGCAGGAACAGCGCGACCGAGCCGTCGATCGCCACCGCCAGCCATCCCTTCACCACGAAGACGATCGACAACGCGGAGGCCGCCAGCACCACCAGCCCCATCGACCACACCTTGCTGACCATGATCTCCAGCGGCGTGACCGGCATCACCAGCAGATGCTCGATCGTGCCGTGCTCGCGCTCGCGGATCAGCGCCGCGCCCGTCAGGATGATCGAGAGCATGGTGATCGAGGTAATGAGCTCGTCGACGGCGCCGAACCAGGATTTCTTCAGCTCCGGGTTGAAGCGTGCCCGCAGGGCCAGCTCGATCGGCGCGGTCTGCGCATTGCGCGCCCGCGCCAGGAACTCCGCGATCTCCGCGTTGACGATCTGCTCGATATAGCCGCCGCCGTTGAAGGCCTGCGAGATCCGCGTTGCGTCGATGTTGAGCTGAATCGCCGGCGACTTCCGGGCCAAGAGGTCGCGCTGGAACTCCGGCGGGATGTTCAGCGCAAAGGTGTCGAGCCCCGCGTCCATCCGCCGGTCCATTTCATATTGCGAGATCAGGCGCGGCTCGGAAAAGTACGGCGGCGTGAATGCCAGCTCGATGCGGCTCGAAACCGGGGAACGGTCCTCGTCGACGATGGCGATCGCGGCGCGGTTCAGGGTTTCCGGCAGCGCCTTGGCCCCGGCATAGATCGCGAGCGTGAAGGAATAGAAGATGAGGACGAGCAGCATGGGGTCGCGCACGAGGCCGCGCAATTCCTTGACGCCGAGCTGAAACACGTTGTCGAAGCGCATGGTCACCGGGCCTGTTTCTTCAGCAGCATTGCGCCGGCGATCACTAGAATGGGCACCATGACGGCGAGCGCCAGCAGATCGTTGTGGAGCGTGTCGAAGCCGAGGCCCTTGGAGAAGGTGCCGCGCGAGATCGTGACGAAGTAGGTGGTGGGATAAAGCTGTCCGATCGCGGCTCCCAGGCCCTGGAGCGACGAGACCGGATCAATCAGGCCGGAATATTGGATGGCGGGAATCAGCGTGATCAGGACGGTGCCAAACAGTGCGGCGATCTGGCTGTTCATGAAGGCCGAGATCACCAGCCCCATGCCGGTGGTTGCCGTGACGTAGAGCAGCGCGGCGAGCGCGTAGGTCGCAAAGCTCCCGGTGAAGGGGACGCCGAAGACGGTGAGCGCGAAGCCCACCAGGAGCAGGAAATTGGCGAATGCCAGCACGATGTAAGGCAGCTGCGTGCCGAGCAGGAACTCCAGCCGCGTCACCGGCGTCACGTAGAAATTGACGATGGAGCCCAGCTCCTTCTCGCGCACCACGGCCAGCGCGGCGAGCACTGCCGGGATCAGGACCAGCAGCAGCGGGATGATGCCCGGTGCCATGGCGACGACGCTGATGACATCAGGATTGTAGCGGTAGCGCAACTGGAGTTGATAGGCGCCGGCGACCGCCGCCTCGCCATAGAGTTCGCGGCCCTTCTGCGCGAGCCAGGTCGCATGGATCGCCTGTGCGTAGGACCGCAGCGTTTCGGCCCGCGTCGGGTTGGCGCCGTCGACCCAGGCGCCGATCTCGACATGGCGGCCGCGGCTGACGTCGCGGCCAAATCCCGGCGGCAGCTCGATGGCAAGGCCGATCTCGCCGGCGCGCATGCGGCGGTCGAGATCGGCGTAGTCCGCGATCGGAGCTTTCTGGGTGAAATAGCGCGAGCCCGCGATCTGCAGGCTGTAGTCGCGGCTGATCGCTGTGTCGTCGCGGTCGAGCACTGCGAAAGTCAGGTTCTCGACGTCCATGCTGATGCCGTAGCCGAGCACGAACAGCAGCAGCACGCTGCCGAGGATCGCGAGCGTGGCGCGGATCGGGTCGCGCCGCAGCTCGAGCGTCTCGCGCCGGGAATAGGCGAGCATGCGCGTCGGATTGAAAGCAGCGTTGCGGCGCCGGGGCGGCGCGGCGACTTCCGGCGGGGGCGGCGGCGGGGCTGCAGCCTGCTGCCCCGCCGGCTCCGCTGTATCGGCGATCGCCCCTTCCAGGCAGGCGATGAAGGCCTGCTCAAGCGTCTCGGTGCCGTGCGCAGCCACGATTGCTGCGGGAGAGTCCGACGTCAGCACCTTGCCGGCATGCATCAGCGAGACCCGGTCGCAACGCTCGGCCTCGTTCATGAAATGGGTCGAGACGAAGATGGTGACGTTGTCCTTGCGGGAGAGCTCGGCCAGGATCTGCCAAAAGCGGTCGCGGGCGACAGGATCGACGCCGGAGGTCGGCTCGTCCAGGATGAGGATGTCGGGCGCATGGATCATGGCGACCGCAAGCGACAATCGCTGCCTCAGTCCAAGCGGCAACGCATCGGGCAGGGCGTCTGCGATGTCGGCAAGATCGAACCGGGCGATCATCTCGTCGATGCGGGCGGTGATGGTGTCCGCCGGCAGCTCGAACAGGCGCGCATGCAGATCGAGGTTCTGCGCGACCGTTAGCTCGGAATAGAGCGAGAAGCCCTGCGACATGTAGCCGATGCGCCGCCGCACCGACATGTCGCCGGCATCGATGGTCTTGCCGAACAGCCGCGCGGTACCTTCGCTGACGGGCAAGAGACCGGTCAGCATCTTCATGGTCGTGGTCTTGCCGCAGCCGTTCGAGCCGAGGAAGCCGAAGATCTCGCCCTTCCTGATGCGAAAGCTGACGTCGTCGACGGCAACGAAGCTGTTGAAGCGCCGGGTGAGGTGATCGGCCTCGATCGCGATCTCATCATGATCCGGGCCGCGCGGCGGGATCACGACGTCGCTATGGTTGCCGCGATCCGCTTCCGGCAACAGACGGATGAAGGCCTGGTCGAGCGTATCGGCGCCGGTCTGTCGCTTCAGTTCGGCGGGCGTGCCGGTCGCCAGCACGCGGCCGGCATTCATCGCGATCAGGAAATCAAACTGCGCAGCCTCTTCCATGTAGGCGGTCGAGACGATCACGCTCATGCCGGGCCGGCTGTTGCGGATCGCGCTGATCAATTCCCAGAACTGGCGCCGCGACAGCGGGTCCACTCCGGTGGTCGGTTCGTCCAGGATCAAAAGCTCGGGATCGTGAATCAGGGCGCAGCACAGGCCGACCTTCTGCTTCATGCCGCCGGAGAGTTTCTCCGCCGGCCGGTCGGAGAAGGGCGTGAGCCCGGTATCGCGCAGCAGGCCGGCAATGCGCCTGTGCCGCTCCGCCCTGCCGTGTCCGAACAGGCGGCCGAAGAAGTCGATGTTCTCGAACACCGACAGCGTCGGATACAGATTCTTGCCGAGACCCTGCGGCATGTAGGCGATCTCGGGACAGACGGTGCGGCGATGCCGCGCGCTGGCCATGTCGCCGCCAAGCACGTGGATACGGCCCTCCTGGATCGCGCGCGCCCCCGCGATCAGGGCGAGCAGGCTGGACTTGCCGACGCCGTCGGGGCCGATGATCCCGACCATGCAGCCGGACGGTAGGTCGAGCGTGATGGACTCCAGCGCCCGGGTCTTGCCGTAGCTCAGGCCCACGCCGTCCAGATGCACCACCCTGCCGGCGGCAGCCGGTGCTTCGGCTGCGGCAGTCGTGGTCATCGCGTCAGCCTGATCTTGAGGTTGTCGGGCCATTGCGCGCTCGGATCGAGCCGCACATAGGCCATGCCGGGCAGGCCGGTCTTCACATGCTCGATGTGCTGGCGCAGCAGATCGGGGGCGATGTGCGCCTTGATGCGGAACATCAGCTTTTGGCGTTCCTCCTCCGTTTCGACGGTCTTCGGCGTGAATTGCGCGACGTCGGCGACGAAGGTGGCCTTGGCGGGGATCACATATTGCGGGATGGCGTCGAGCACGAGCCGGACTTCGGCGCCGATCGCGACGCGGCCGGCAGCGGCCGTCGGCAGGAAGAATGTCATGTAGACGTCGCCGAGATCGACCATGTTGAGAACGCGGCCGCCGGCGGCGAGCACCTCGCCAGGCTGCGACACGCGATATTGCACGCGGCCGTCGCGCGGCGCCTTCAACACGCTGTCGTCGAGGTCGGCGTTGATGCTTTCGATCGCGGCCTTTGCCGCATCGACCGCCGCGCCGGCATCGATCACCATGGCGCGGGAGGAACTGATCGCCGCTTCCGATGCCGCGACCTGGGCCTGCGCAGCTGCGAGCGCCGCCTTTGCCGTGGCGTTTGCTGAGCGGTCGTCGTCCAGGACCTGCTGGGACACGGCATTGGACTTGATCAACTGCTCGGAGCGATCGAGCTTGCGGCTCGTGGTGTCGAGTTGGGCGATGCGTTGATCGACCACGGCCTCCGCCGCCCTGCGTTCGGCCTCGCGCTGGTTCACAAGGCTCTTCGCAGTCTCGACGTTGATTGTCGCGCGCTGCAGCTGCGCCTCGGCCTGGCGGCGCTGGGCCTGCAGCTGCTCGGTGTCCATGCGTGCCAGAACCTGGCCGGCGGTGACGAAATCGCCTTCGTTCACCAGTATCTCGCGAATCCGTCCCGGGGTCTTGGTGGCGATGTCGATCTCGACTGCCTCGATGCGGCCGTTGCCGCGAGCGAAACCCGGTGGCAGTGCGTCGGCGTCGCGGTGCTGCCAATAATAGTAACCGCCGGCCGCGAGCAGGACGGCGAGCACGGCGACGACGCGACCCGGTCTGAAGTTCATCTGTTCTAACGCCGTGCGGCGGCGCCCATTGTTGAACACGAACGCCCGGCCGCTGATTGCGGCAACGGGCGCCCTCAAGATGGCAGCGAATTGTGCGCCGCAGCTTGATGCAGATCAGACCGAGGCGCGAGGTGCCCTGCCTCTATTTCGGACCTGCGCTTCATCATGTCCACCCGTCCGCCCTGATTGTCGAGCGGACGAGCGATTGCTGAACAGATGGTCGTCCGGCTCAGCCGGGCGTCTCACTTCACCAGCGGGCAACCGCCGTCCTTCAGCGGCCGGAACGCCTGGTCGGCGGGAACTTCAGCGAGCAGCTTGTAGTAATCCCACGGCCCCTTCGATTCCTCCGGTTTCTTGACCTGGAACAGGAACATGCTGTGCACCATGCGGCCGTCCTCGCGCAGCACGCCGTGTTCGGTGAAAGCGTCCTTCACCGGCAGCTCGCGCATCTTCGCCATCACCGTCTTGGTGTCGCGGGTGCCGGCGGCCTGCACTGCCTTGAGGTAGTGCAGCGTGGCGCTGTAGGTGGCGGCCTGATTCATGGTCGGCATGCGCTTGACGCGTTCCATGAAGCGTTTGCCGAAGGCGCGGGTCTTGTCGTTGAGGTCCCAATAATAGGCCTCCGTGACGATCAGGCCTTGCGCCAGCTTGAGCCCGAGGCTGTGAACGTCGGAGATGAACATCACGATGGCGGCCAGGTTCTGCCCCCCGGCGACGATGCCGAACTCGCCGGCCTGCTTGATCGCATTGATGGTATCGCCGCCGCCGTTCGCGAGGCCGATGATCTTGGCCTTGGACGCCTGGGCTTGAAGCAGGAACGAAGAGAAATCGGCGGTGTTGAGCGGATGCTTGACGCTGCCCAGCACCTTGCCCCCGGAGGCCTTCACGACGTCGCCGGTGTCGCGCTCGACCGAATGGCCGAACACGTAGTCGGCGGTCAGGAAGAACCAGGTATCGCCGCCGTTCTTGACGATGGCGCTGCCGACCGTGTGCGCGTTGGCGTAGGTGTCGTAGGTCCAGTGCGCGGTGTAGGGCGAGCAGGATTTCCCGGTGATATCGGAGCTCGCCGCATCCGTCACGATCATGATCTTCTCATACTGCTTCGACAGCTCCATCACCGCGAGCGCGGTCGCCGAGGTCGGCAGGTCGATGATCATGTCCACGCCTTCGGTCTCCCACCACTTGCGGGCGATGGTGGAGGCGACGTCGGGCTTGTTGAGCACGTCGGCGCTGACCATCTCGATCGGTTTGCCGAACATCTGACCGCCGAAGTCCTCGATGGCCATTTTGGTGGCTTCGACATTCCCCATGCCGCCGATGTCGGAATAGACGGACGAGAAGTCGGCGAGCACGCCGATCTTGAGCGGTGCTTGCTGGGCGAAGGATGGGCTGATCGCGACCGCTGTGAGTGCGGCCGCCAACGCGGCCCGCATAATAATCCGGCACATGGCATTTCCTCTAATATTATAGTTGGTGCGCGGGCCCAGATTGCCTCGGCGAAGTGCCAATACTTGCGTAACGGCGCCACGTCCCCGGCCGAATTGACGCGGCCGATCGTGCCGACTACGTTTCGCGCAAGCATCGGAAGCTCTCGATTGCAATGGCCCAGCCACTGCTGTCGGCGGTAACCAGGCAAATTGCAGATTCAGGGGACGGAAATGACCGGCGACACCGCAGCCACCATCTCGAAAGCGCGCGAGCATTCGATCGGCGATCTGCTGCGCCGATCGGCGGGCCGCGAGCCGAACAAGCTCGCGGTGAGCTGCGGCGATGTGAGCTGGACCTTTGCGGAGATGGACGCGATCTGCAACCGGCTCGGGCGCGGCCTGCTCGGCCTCGGCGTCAAGAAGGGCGACCGCGTCGCCGTGCTCTCGCGCAACTCGCATGCCTTCGCGGCGCTTCGTTTCGCACTGGCGCGGATCGGTGCGGTGCTGGTGCCGATCAATTTCATGCTCAATCCGGACGAGATCAATTTCATCCTGAAAAGCTCCGGCGCCAAGCTGCTTGCGACGGGTCCCGATTTCGTCGAGCCCGCGCGCGTGGCCAGCGCCAAGGAGTGCGCAGTCGAGAAGATGATCTGGCTGCCGGGCGAGGATCCGGCCGCTGCGCCTGCGGGCCTCACCACATTCGCCGATCTCCTCGACCCCGACGGCTCGTTTCTGGACGCGTCGGTCGACAGCCGCGATCTCGCGCAGATCGTCTACACCAGCGGCACGGAATCCCTGCCCAAGGGCGCAATGCTGACCCATGAAGCCGTGATGTGGCAATATGTCAGCTGCATCATCGACGGCGGCATGAACGCCGAGGACAAGTTCCTGCATGCGCTGCCGCTCTATCACTGCGCCCAGCTCGACGTTTTCCTGGGCCCGCAGATCTATCTCGGTGCATCCGGCGTCATCACGGGCAAGCCCACGGCCGAAAATATTCTGGCCCTCATCCAGGCGCACAAGATCACCTCGTTCTTCGCGCCGCCGACGATCTGGATCGCGATGCTGCGCTCGCCGAACTTCGACAAGAGCGACCTGTCGACGTTGCAGAAGGGCTATTACGGCGCCTCGATCATGCCGGTCGAAGTGCTGCTCGAGCTCCAGCGCCGCCTGCCGAACGTCAAGTTCTGGAATTTCTATGGCCAGACCGAGATCGCACCGCTCGCGACCGTGCTGCGGCCGGAGGACCAGTTGCGCAAGGCCGGCTCGGCCGGCAAGCCGGTGCTCAATGTCGAGACGCGGGTGGTCAACACCGCGATGGAGGACGTCAAGGTGGGCGAGGTTGGCGAGATCGTGCACCGCTCACCGCACCTGCTCTCGGGCTATTACAATGATCCGGTGAAGACCGCAGCCGCGTTCTCCGGCGGCTGGTTTCACTCTGGCGATCTCGCCACCATCGATGAAGAGGGCCACATCACCGTGGTCGATCGCGTCAAGGACATGATCAAGACCGGCGGCGAGAATGTTGCCAGCCGCGAGGTCGAGGAGATGGTCTACCGCATCCCTGAGGTTTCCGAGGTCGCCGTGGTCGGCCTGCCCGATCCGCGCTGGATCGAGGCGGTGACCGCCATCGTCGTGGTCAAGAGCGGCGAGACGCTGGACGAGGACGCCGTCATCAAGCATTGCGCCGCCCAGATGGCGCATTTCAAGGTGCCAAAGCGGGTCATCTTTGTTGATAGTCTGCCGAAGAATCCGAGCGGCAAGCTGCTCAAGCGCGAACTGCGCCAGCGCTTCGTGGGTGGCGAGACGCTCGACAAGGCGGTGCAGACGAGCTTCGGCACCTGAGAGGGAGCGCCTCCCATGAAAGCCTGGCAGATCGCGAGCGACTGGTCGATCGAAGGGATGGAGCTGGCCGATCTTCCCGAGCCTGCGCCCGGATCCGGCCAGGTCGCGGTGCGGATGAAGGCGGCGTCGCTCAACTACCGCGACCTGCTGACCGTGCAGGGCAAGGGCGGCGTCACCAGATTGCCCCTGATCCCGTTCTCGGATGGCGCGGGCGAGGTGGTCGCCGTCGGCGAGGGCGTTACGCGCGTTGCGGTGGGCGATCGCGTCTGCCCGATGTTCTTCCAGTCCTGGATCGACGGAAGAGTTTCCGCGACCAGCCGCCGTTACGCGCTCGGCGGCACGCGGCCGGGGGTTCTGCAGGAAGTGATGGTGCTCGACGCCGAGGGCGTCAGCCACATTCCATCGCATCTGTCGTTCAGGGAAGCTGCGACGCTGCCCTGCGCCGGGCTGACCGCCTGGCGGGCGCTGTTTGAAGAAGCAAACGTCAAACCCGGTGACACCGTGCTGGTGCAGGGCACCGGCGGCGTCTCGATTTTCGCGCTGCAGTTCGCGAAGCTCGCCGGCGCAGCCGTGATCGTGACGTCGTCGAGCGACGAGAAGCTCGAACGCGCGAGGGCGCTCGGCGCCGACCACACCATCAACTATCGCTCGGTTCCGGAATGGGGCAAGGCTGCGGCAGCGTGGACCGGCGGCGGCGTCGACCATATCGTCGAGGTCGGGGGCAAGGACACGTTCTCGCAATCACTGGAGGCAGCGCGCGTCGGTGGCACCATTCTGGTGATCGGCATACTCACGGGCGTCTCGCAGCAGATCGCGATCTCGAGCCTGTTCGCCAAGAACCTGCACGTCATCGGCCTCTCGGTAGGCAGCCGGCGCATGTTCGAGGCCATGACGGCTGCGATCGGACGCAACAGCGCGAAGCCGGTGATTGATCGCGCGTTCAGCTTCGATACCGTTCCGGACGCGCTGCGTCTCATGCAGCAGGGCGGACACTTCGGCAAGATCGTGGTTGACTTCGCCTAGCCGGCGTCGCCAGCGAGCTTCCTGACATCGTCAGGCGTTTGTCTGATCCAGGCGCGCTTCTGGCGCTGTTTCCCGGGGTGAACAATCTGACCTCGACGGCATCGGCCCCGTTTACGTTCGGCGTCGACCGGTCCGGTTGGCTGGGTGGATTGCAGGCTGGCTACAATTGGCAAACCGGCCATTTTGTCGCCGGTGTTGAAGCCGACGTCAGCGCTGCCGGGATTGGCGCAACGAATCGAGCTCGTATGCGTTGCGCCCGGTTTTCCTCGTCGGCGATTTCGACAACTACACCGGTACGGTGACGGTGACCCAGAACGTCGATTATCTCGGTACGCTACGCGGCCGCCTTGGCTACGCCAGCCACAACTGGCTGTTCTACGCGACAGGCGGCCTCGCCTGGGCGCATGTCAAGGCAAGTCTCGACAGCACGCATGTCAGATTGACCAACAATTTCCCGATGCCGGGGCTTCCGGGCGCACTGGATGGTCATGCCTCGGCAAGCGGTTACAAAATCGGGTACGCAGTCGGCGGCGGCGGAGAGTGGGCGTTCACGCCGCATTGGTCGCTCAAGGCGGAGTATCTGTATCTCAACCTTGGTCGTCAGCTCTCCTTGTCCATTCCCGGGACCAGCCTGATGCCCAGCGACATCGAGCTTCACACCTTCAGGATCGGTTTGAATCGGCAGTTTGCGCCGTGACTCCGGTGCTGGTGATGAAGCTCAGTATTTCTTCACCGCCGCTCCGAACGCCAGCCATAGCGCCATGGAGGCGAGCCCGAAGCCGCCGAGCAGCAGGAAGGTCGGGCCGTAGCCGATCCATTGCGCGATCCAGCCGCCGAGCGCGGGGCTTAAGCTGGCGCCGACCCCCTGTACGGTGATCACGGCGCCCTGGCCGAGATTGATGCGGCCCGTGCCGTTGAGCGCGCGCGCGACCATGCCGGGAACGGCAACCGTCTGCAGTCCGGTGCCGATGCCGTCGAGCACCTGCATCGGCACGACTCCCCACCATCCCGTGACGAAGAAGGCGAGCACGCCCCGGATGGGCAGGAACATGAAGGACACCAGGATGATCGGCCAGTAGTTGCGCCTGCTCGCGGCCTTCATTGCAATCAGTGAGGTCACGATCATCACGCCCTGTGCGATCACGACGGTGGTCGCGACGAAGCTGGGACCGTTGGCCTGTCCCTCCGCCACCGCAGCAAGTCCGTAGAGCGGAACGATGGCTGCGTTGCCGAGGTGAAACAGCGCCAGCGAGAGTGCCAGTACGAGCAGCGCCCGGTGCTTGAGCAGCATCGTGAACGCGTCCGGCGCGCTGTCCGGATCATCCTCCTTGCTGCCACGCGCGGCACGGTCGTCGATCGTCTTGGCCGGAATCATCATGACGCAGGCGATCGCGATGGCGCCGAAGACGGCGGCCAGTGCGAACACGGCGACATAGCCGAATTTGTAGCCGAGGTAGCCCGACAGCGCGGCGCCGACCATATTGCCGGCATGGTTGTAGGCCTGGTTGCGGCCGTTGAGCTCGTTGAAGCCCTTCTGCTTGGCAATGCCGAGCGTGATGCCGGTGACCGCCGGCACGATCGCGGCGCTCGCGAGCGATTGTGCGACTTGCGAAAACGTCACCGCCCAGAAATTCTGCGAGATCAGGATGATCGCAGAGGCCGAGACCACGCAGATGCCGGGGATGACGACCCACATCCGCTTGTTGCGACTGGAATCGATGAAGCCGCCGATCGGCGTCGTCACCAGCATGCCCGCAACGTTGCCGATCGTCATCGCTGTGCCGATCAGGCCGGTCGCCCAGCCGCGTTCCTGGAGAAAGACCCCCACGAACGGCCCGATGCCCGACTGCATGTCGGCCATGAAGAAGTTGAGCGCGAACAGGGGCCAGATGCGGGACGAGGAAGGGCGCGATGTCATAGGGACGCTGAACTTGGTCGGAACTCGCATCACGCGGGAATGGGCGGGCTTGTGGGTGCCCCGAGGGACGGCGGGTCAGAACTCAACCTGCGCCCATCGCGTTGGTTCCGGTTGCTCTTCCTATCGGCCGACCGCATCTTCATGCCTTGCTCCGACAACCTCATGATGGATCACCGCAATGCCACTCTGGACCTGCGCAACCTGCGGCGCTCAATTTCCGAACAGCAGAATGCCCCCGACGACCTGTCCGATCTGCGAGGACGAGCGACAGTTCGTCGGCTGGAGCGGTCAAACCTTCCTTACGCGCGAGGAGCTCGCGCGTAAGCACCGACTGGTGGGGCGCGATGATTTCGGCCTCACCGGACTAGGCATGGAGCCGAGCTTTGCGATCGGGCAGCGCGCGCTGCTGGTGCCTCAAAACGACGGCTGCGTGATGTGGGACTGCATTCCGCTCGCGACCGACGACGCCATCCGATATGTCGCAGCACTCGGCGGGCTGAAGGCGATCGCGATCTCGCATCCGCATTATTATGGCGCGGTCGCCGACTGGAGCGACACGTTTGGCGGCGTGCCGGTCTATCTGCATGCCGACGATCGCGCCTTCGTCACGCGACCTCATCCCGCGATCGTGCATTGGACCGGTGACCATCATCGCATTTCCGACGACGTGCTGCTGCTGCGCACCGGCGGCCATTTCGCCGGCGCCACCGTGCTCCACTATGCACACGGCGCCGACGGGAAGGGCGCGCTGCTCACCGGGGATATCGCGCAGGTGACGATGGACCGGCGCTTCGTCAGCTTCATGTACTCCTATCCGAACTACATGCCGCTCAATGCCGCTGCGGTGCGGCGGGTCGCGGCAGCCGTCGAGCCGCTTGCGTTCGATCGGATCTACGGCGCCTGGTGGGGCCGCAACATCGCTGGCGGCGCCAAGGCGGCGTTTGCTGCGTCGGTCGCACGTTATCTGGCCGCCATTGCCTGAGCGGCGCCGACAGGATTTATCTTGCCGGGCATCAATAAGTGTACTATAAGTACAGTTATGGAATCTGCCGCAATGGCGCGGCGGGTACGGCATGATCGATGCATCGCTATAAGTGCGGCGCTCCAGGGCTGCGTGAGCGGGAGTTGGATGCATGACGGCACAGCGGGACTACGAGATATTCGATGCCGGCGACGTCGCACTCCGGTCCGGGACCGTCTTTCCGTCGCTGAAGCTCGCCTACAAGACCTACGGCACGCTGAGCCCGGCCAGGGACAACGTCATCCTCTACCCGACCTCGTTCAGCGCGCAGCACACCGACACCGAATGGCTGATCGGACCCGATCGCGTGCTCGATCCGACGCGGTACTTCATCATCATCCCGAACCTGTTCGGCAACGGCCTGTCATCTTCGCCTTCGAATACGCCCGCGACCTTTCCCGAGGTGACTTATCACGACGCCATTGCGGTCCAGCACCGGTTGCTCACGGAAAGCTTCGGCATCTCAAAGCTGGCCCTCGTCTATGGCTGGTCGATGGGCGGCATGCAGGCCTATCACTGGGCGGCGCTGCACCCCGACATGGTCGAGCGCGCCGCGATCGTTTGCGGCAGCGCCCGCTGCGCGCCCTACAATCACGTCTTCCTGGAAAGCGTGAAGGCTGCACTCACCGCCGATCCCGCCTTCCGCGACGGACGCTTCGCCGAAAGGCCCGTCGCCGGCTATCGCGCCATGGGTCGCGTCTACGCCGGCTGGGCGATGTCGCACGGCTTTTATCGCGACGAGCTCTGGCGCGAGGCGGGCTTCATTTCGCTGGAGGACTATCTCGTCCGCGCGTGGGACGCGACCTTTGCGCGGCGCGATGCCAACGATCTCCTGGCGCAGATCGGCATCTGGCAGAATGGTGACGTCAGCCGGTGCCGGACATTCGCGGGTGATCTCGATCGTGCGTTGGCGGCGATCAAGGCTCACATGCTGCTGATGCCGGGCGCGACCGATCGCTATTTCGACCTCCGCGACAACGAGGATGAGCTCGGCCGGCTGGTCAACGCGAGGTCGGCGGTGCTGCATCCGATCCCGTCACTGCACGGCCATCGCGCCGGCAATCCCGTCAACAATCCGCGCGATCAGGCTTTCATCAAGGCCGAAATCGCCGAGCTTCTGAGCAAGTAGAGCAGGAAATCCAGCATGAGCGACGCAACCGTTCCAGACACTGGTCATCGCCTCAAGCCGCTGACGCCGGCCATGCTACGCGAATTGTCGGTGCGCTCAAACCTCAGGGGGGCGGCGCAGAGCCTCGGCCATTACGGCGTGATCTTGCTGATGGGCGCGCTGATCTGGAAGATTTCCTCGAGCTGGGGCGTGCTCTGGGCGCTGCCCCTGATGGTGGTACAGGGCTATGTCGTCGCCTTCCTGTTCATGGCGGTGCACGAGACCGCGCACAAGACCGCATTCAGGAGCCGCGGCCTCAATCTTGCCGTCGGGCATCTCTCCGCCTTCGTCATCGGTCTGCCTTACGAATATTACTGCCTGTTTCATTGGGACCATCACCGCTACACCCAGGATCCGGCCAGGGATCCCGAGCTGATCGTCGGGGTGAAGCCGACATCCGACACGCAGCTTGCGCTGGCCTATAGCGGCCTGCTCCAGGTCGCGGGCCGGCTGCAGCTGATGCTCGGCCATGCGCTCACCGGCAAGGTCACCGTGCCGTGGATCCCCGAGAGCAAGCGCGCGACAATCGTGACGGAGGCGCGAATCTATCTGGCGCTCTATGCCCTGCTGCTCGCGCTTTCATTCTGGTTCTCCTCAGCGCTGCTGCTCTGGGTCTGGATCGTGCCGCTGATCATCGGGCAGTTCTTCCTGCGGCCATACCTCTACGCCGAGCATACCGGCTGCGACCAGACCCGCAGCGCCTTCCATAACACTCGCACGACCTACACCGGCGCGATCGTCAAATGGTTTGCGTGGAACATGCCCTACCATGTCGAGCACCACGCCTATCCATCGATTCCCTTTCACGCGCTTCCGAGGCTGAACGGGATCGTCGATGGCGAGATCGTCCATCGTGGTCGCGGCTACATCAGAACGACGCGCGAGACCTGGGCCTGGTTTCGGCGGCAGCGGCAGACCGGCTAGTTGCGCAAGCTCTCCCCGTGCGTTTTGCCGGCTTCCGATAAGGAGCTTCACTACGCGTTCATCACGGCGTGAGGATTGGACACGTCAGCCCGATACCGTTTTTCCGTGCGGCGAGAGCGGCCTAAAATTTCGTAGGAATATCAGTTGCTTAGATGGCCGAAAAACAGCGCTAACAATTCCTTTCCAATCGGGAAAGTTTTAGCCGTCTTCTATTCATAACCAAGCGAGACCGCCGCTCTAGCGTGAAAGCCGTCAACCGGGAGTTTGATGATGAGCGCGACAAGAGGCCGTCTTCTGGTGGTGGACGATGATCTGGTGCAGCGGGTTCTGATCAGCAAGATCGGCTCGAAGCTCGGCTATGATTCCGTCGTTGTTCCTTCATACGAGGCTGCAATCGAGCTTCTGGCGCGCGAAGCCTTCGACATCATGGCATTGGACCTGTCGCTCGGCGAGCGGGACGGGGTGGAGCTGTTGCGGTTCGTCGCCGAGCGGGATCTCCGCGCGATGTCGATCGTGATCATCAGCGGTTGCGATGATCGCATCATGAAGGCAACGCGCCGGGTTGCCACAGGACTGAAGCTGTCGCTCGGCGGATGTCTGACCAAGCCGCTCGATCTCAACCGCCTGCGCTGCGCACTCGAATTGCCGCGGCGCTTGCCGCTGGCTGCGGCGTCGGCCTCGCCAGCGCCTCGGATCACGCGGGACAGGATTGCGCGTGGGCTCGCCGAGCGCGAGTTCTTCGTGGAGTTTCAGCCCAAAATCGCCCTTCAGACCGGGAGAGTCGTCGGCGCGGAAGCCCTCGCGCGCTGGCGTACCGCCGAGTTCGGCATGGTCTCGCCCATGGTCTTCATTCCGATCGCCGAAGAGGCTGGGCTCATGGGCGAGGTGACCGATTGCATTCTCTCATCGGCGATGTCGCAGGGCCGCAAGCTGATCGAGCGCAATCCCGGTTTCACCATCGCCGTCAATATCTCGGGTTCATTGATGTCGGATCTGACCTTGCCGGAACGGATCGAGGCGATCCTGCGCCAGGAGGGCGTGCCTCCGTCCTCGCTGACGGTCGAGATCACCGAGACCACCGCAATGGCCGACGTCGACCGTGCCAACGACATTCTGGTGCGTCTGCGGCTGAAGAAGATCGGCACCGCTATCGACGATTTCGGCACCGGCTATTCGTCGCTGGCCGCCCTGGCGCGACTGCCGTTCAGCGAACTCAAGATCGACCAATCCTTCATCAAAGGTTGCGAAGCCGATGACGACATGATGAAGATCGTCGATGCCTCCGTCGCGCTTGCGAAGGCGTTCAATATGAAGGTCGTGGCCGAGGGGGTCGAGAGCTCGCACGCGCTTGAAATCATCCGTCGGGCAGGCTGCGACGTCGCCCAGGGCTACTACTTCGCACCCTCGCTACGGCGTTCGCGCGCCGAACGATGGATATTGGAGCGCAATTCTCTTGCGGACGAGCAGGCTGCGTCCGCAACGGTCGCTGCTCTAGCGAGCTGAGACGACGAGCCCCGGTCGCGGAGCGACCGGGGCTGCGCCAGCCGATAGCTGTGCTCAGTAGATCCCGTAGGCGCAGACATTCACGACGCGCACGCGCAGGCCATGACGGGTCCGGACCAGGCGCTCCTGGTAGCAATTGCTGATGCCGGTGTTGACGTAGAGACCGCCGAACCCGAAGCCGGGACCCCAGTAATGATGATGACCCCAGGGGTGACCATGGAAGCCGCCGGCCGAAGCGGCGGTGGGGGCGAGAGCGGCAACGCCGAGCGAAGCAGCGGCGATCAGACCAAGTGCAAGCTTACGAAACATCTTCATTCTCCATTGGCGCTAAGGCCGTTGTTGTGTCCCTGCATCTCGGTCGAGCCGAAACTCGAATGCGTTCACGACGCGAGGGAAGAATCGTGTTTCAGGATTGTTTCGTGGGCTGCGGCAAAATGCGCCGTCATCGGGCTTATCGCACCGCGCGATAGCGCACGGCCATGGCCTTGATCAGCTCGGCCATCTTGTCGCGCAGATCGGCGGGCTCCAGCACTTCGGCCTCGGGGCCGAGCCGGAGCAATTCGGCCGCGGCGTGCCACGAGGTCTTGCCGACCGGCACTCGTGCGATGCGCCAGCCATCTGCATCGGGAGTCTCTTCAAGCTGCATGCGTGCCTTGACGTAAGGCTGGCTCAGCGCGTCGAGCAGTTTGACGCCGAACGGCGACAGCCGGACGGTCGCGACATTGGGATGCATCTCGGCCTCGAGCCGCAGCGTCGCGGCCCGCCAATAGGCGGCGAGATCGAAGCCGGCGGGACGATCGAAGCGGTCGTCGAGCGCCGTGCAGTCGAGCACGCGCGCGACGCGATAGGTGCGTACGCTGCCGTCGACATCGCCGGCGAGATACCAGCTGCCGCCCTTCAGGACGAGGCCCAGCGGCCCGATGCGGCGCTGCTTCTCCGCGCGCCAGCTCCGATAACGGATCTTGATCAGCGTGCCCCGCAGCACGGCCCCGGCGATCGCGCGCAGGTGCTCTGGGTTTTCCGCCTCGCCGAACCAGGCCGGTGCGTCCAGGTGAAAACGCTCCTGCATCCGACCGGCGTCTTCGCGCAAATTGGCGGGCAGAGCGGCCATCAGCTTGTTCTGCGCTGCGAGCATCGCCGCGTCGAGCCCGAGCGCTGCTGCCGGGCCCGGCAATCCCGCCAGGAACAGCGCGCCTGCCTCGCTCTGCGACAGGCCGTTCAGCCGCACGCGATAGCGATCGAGCAGGCGATAGCCGCCGTCCGCGCCGCGGTCGGCGTAAATGGGAACGCCTGACGCGGCAAGCGCATCGATGTCGCGGTAGATCGTGCGCACCGAGACTTCAAAGGCGTCCGCCAGTTCGGGCGCGGTGACCCGGCCCCTGGCCTGGAGAGTGGTGAGGATCGACAGCATCCGGCTCGCGCGCATGGTTCCTTAAAACATACCTGACACAAGATGTCAGGTATGGTCCGCTACAAGCTGCCTCGTCGCCAGAAGGCCAGATGGGAGTCCCGCCATGACCGATCCAAACCGCATCACGCTGTACTATTCGCCGCAGACGCGGGCCACCGGCACACGGATCCTGCTGGAGGAGCTGGGGGCTCCTTACGATCTCCACGTTCTCAACATGAAGGCCGGCCAGCAGCGCGAGCCCGCCTACCTCGCCATCAATCCGCTCGGAAAGGTGCCGGCGATCCGCCACGGCGAGGCGCTGGTGACCGAGCAGGTCGCCATCACCATCCATCTCGCCGACCTGTATCCGCAGGCAGGCCTCACGCCGGCGCTGAACGATCCGCTGCGCGGCCCGTATCTGCGCTGGATCGCCTATTACGGGTCATCGTTCGAGCCGGCGCTGATCGACAAGTTCATGCAGCGCGAGCCGGCGCCGGTCACGCAGTCGCCCTATGCGGACTACGACACCATGCTGGCTGCGCTCGAGGCGCAGCTGTCGAAGGGGCCGTATCTGCTCGGCGAGCGAATGACCGCCGCCGACGTGTTGTGGGGCGTCGCGTTCAGCTGGACCATGATGTTCGGCATCGTGCCCAAGAAGGACGTGTTCGTCCGCTACGCCGACCGCATGACGGCGCGGCCGGCGTTCCAGCGCATCAATGCGGAGGACGCGGAGATGGCGGCGCAGCATGCCAAGGCGGCAGGTGGGTAGAACGCATCTCAGCTACGGTGTCGTCCCGGCGAAGGCCGGGACCGATACGCCGCAGCAATAGTTTTGCGAACAATCGGACCTACCGGCCCTCGCGAAGACGAGCCCTTGTGATTATGGATCGCGGCCTTCGCCGGGACGATAGCGAGGGCGTGGCACTCCTGTTCGACTCAGAACCGTGGCGCTCTCTTCTCGGCAAACGCCTTGATGCCTTCCTTGATCTCGTCGCCGCGCATGCTGTCGCGGTGACGCTGGTCGGCGGCTCGCTCATCGAGCTCGCCACGGGCGAACTCGTTGATCGCGCGCTTCATGCCGCGCATCGCCTGCGGGGCGTTGCCGGCGAGGATGGCAGCGAGCTTGTCGACCTCCTCGTCCAGAGATTCCAACGGCACCATGGCCGTGAGATAGCCGATGCGCAGCATTTCCGGCGCGTTGATCTTCTGCGCGGTCAGGAACAGCTTCTTCGCATTGTCCAGGCCGAGCCGGGTCACATAGCGTTTGATGCCGCTCGGGTAATAATGCAGCCCAAGCCGCGCCGCCGGCATGAACATCTCCGCGGTATCGACGCCGATGCGGAAATCGCAGGCGAGCGCGAGGTCGGTCGAGCCGCCATAGACACCGCCGTTGAGACGGCAGATGGTTGGTACGCCGAGATCCTCGAGCCGGTTGACGACCACCTCGAAGGCGGAACCCGCGCTCTGCTGCTCGTTCGCACTGACCGCGCGCTCCGCCACCGAATTGAGATCGTAACCCGCGGAGAAGGCCCGCCCGGTGCCGGTCAGCACCAGCACGCGAATATCAGGATCGGTCTCGATCCGGTCGAACAGTCTTGTCAGTTCGCCGAGATCCTCCGCCTGAAGCCGGTTGAGGTGTTGGGGTCGATTGAGGCGGATGGTGGCGCGTGCGCCGATGATTTCGAGCAGCGGGCCTGTCGCCGCGTCCGCTGTGTCCGACATTCTTGTCTCCATTGTCGGCGCCATAAGTGCCCGCCTGGACGCAAGCCGTCAACGACGGACGCAGGCGGCTGCATTGGCGCCGCTGCGCCGATCCCCCGGCCGCTGCCGCCGCCGTTCGCGGAATGCCTACCTGAAATGTGGCGGCTCGTCATAGCCGCGGCGGCTGCTGAAGAACAGCAGCACCATCAGCCCGACGCCGACGATGACGGAAAACCCCGCGCCCAGCGCCAGCGCCACGTAGCCTTCCGTCGGAATCGGCTCACCTTCGACCACCATTGCGGAATAGGCGAAGTAGCCGGCGGCCGCCAGCATTGCCAGAAGGAGGATGATGAGGAGTGCACGCATGCGCGTTCTCTGGTTGCAACCGGAAACCAACGGTTGCGCAATGCGACGGTTCCAAGGCACCCGGCGTTGATTCTGCGGGGATAGAAGTCGGCCTGACGCTGGCCTGACGGGGCAGGTCCCCGGCTGGTCAGGCGCTATGGGCGGTCTTCACCACCACCACATTGCTGTCGTCCGCTGGGGGCGCGCCGCCATCGCGCGCCGGCTTTTCGGCTTCGCCGGCATGACGCTTCAAATAGTCGCGGCGCATGCTGATCTCGTCGCGGACGAACTCGTACCCGAGCTTGAAGGTGTCGAGCCCGTCGGTGCTGATCGTGCCGTCCCTGAGGCCGATCACCGCGCCGCGCAGGATGGCCTCCAGCTCGTCCTGGAGACATTCGAGCTGGTCCAGCGAGTGGGCGTGCTCGATCCGCTCGCCGATGTCGAGGATGGCGGTGGAGAGCTCGCTGGCCTTCTCGGGGGCGATGCGGGTGATCTTGGCGTAGATCGCTGCGAAGATCGAGCCGATGACGCTGAGCGCGGCGGCGCCCAGATACATCAGGTCGCTGTACTTGTCCACGAAGGTCTTCGTGTCGTCGTTGATGTAGTCGGCTGCGCCCCGATGCGCGATCACGAAGGCGTCCTTCTCGACGGAGGCCGGTTCGATCCTGGTGGCGAAGCCGTTGCCGAGCCCGAGCGCCGACTTGTTTTCGTAGACAATGCGTGCGAGCTCGCCTGCCGTGGTCGGCGACATCCTGGATTGCGCGACCAGCAGCCATTCGAGCCCGATCGTATCGAGATCGTCGTCCGGAATCTGCGGGGACGCCGATACCGTGCCCGCCGTCAGCGTCTCGTCGGATATGCCGGGGAATTTACGCGCCAGCGTCTTGGCTTCGTCGATGGCGTTGAGCGTGAAGCCGCCGCGCTTGGCGGCCTGCTCATACGATTTGTCGCGCACCGCCCGCGACGCGTGGACGATGGCGATCACCGCGCCAAAGCCGTTTGCCGGGGCGAACAACTTGTCGAGCGTTGCGCCCTGCGGTGCCAATTGGATCCTCGCGGCATCGGGTCCGTCGGCGACGTCGAGGATGCTGCGGACGAAGGCGAGCGAGGATTCGTTGTCGGAGACCACCGCGACCTTCTTCTTCTTCAGCTCCGCCAACGACTTGATCTTCTTGTTGCCGGGGCCAAGCAGGAGGACGAGATCATGCTCGAGAATCGCGAGCGTGCGTGCGCGCAGCGGGATCTTGGCGTCGGTGCGCAGGACGGCGAGGTCGGCCTGCTTGCGGTCGAACTGCACGAGCGCCTTGGCATTGTCTGCGTTGTTGACGACCTTGATCCGCAAGCGCGAAGCGTTGTTCTGCACCACGGTGGCGAGCTTGGCCGCGAACAGCGCCTCGTCACCGTTGGGAGCGCCGACGGCAAAGGTCAGCGTTTCCGAATTGTGCAGTAAGGAGCGGCCAGCCCAGACGGTGGCGAACGACAACAGCAGGGTCAGCACGACGTAGAGGAAGACCTGCTGCTGATTGGTCTTGATCACCTTCGGGCGACGGGGCGGAGGTTCGGTCAGCGATGAGATGGGGCCTTCAGTACCCATGGCAGCACTCTGGCCTTATTCGGATGTCGGCACCCGCGATGGGGAGCCCTGAAATTCGTAAACGGCTGAAAAAAGAACGATATTCTTCGCTGATGATAGCGCGAAGGTAACGGGATGCAAATTTCGAGCCGGAGGTAACCTTACTCGAGGCGGCCGCGGCGATTGGCCATCGTATCACCAGTTAGCCACAGTTGGCGATTTTCCGGTTCCCCCCGGCTGCATTCCGCCGCGGGAGATGTCATAAATCACGCGTCCCGGCGATTTGGCGGGTCCAGGAAGAAGTTGCGCTGAACGCTCCAATTCTTCTCGTCACGTCAATGAGGGCGTCAGCTTGTCGTTTCCACCCATGTCATCGGCGATTCCGGTTGAAGCGCTCATTGGCTGGATGTTGCTGCTCACCTTCAAGCACATCATCGCCGATTTCGTGCTCCAGACCGCGTGGATGGCGCACGGCAAGGACCAGAAGCACGGCTGGGCCCTGCCGCTTCTGGTGCACTGTCTCGTCCACCTCGCCGTCGCGCTGCCCCTCATCCTGATCGTCGCACCGAGATTCTGGTTCGTGGCCTTCATTGACTTCGCGATCCACATCACGATCGACCGCGCCAAGGGATTCGTCTCCGCCAATTTCGGTGTCGACCTCGCGCATCCCTGGTTCTGGACCCTGATCGGCGTCGACCAGGCGCTGCATCACCTGACCGGCTTCGGCCTCTCCATCTTCATGGCGGCGAACTGACTGCTCGCATCCGTCACTCCGGGGCGGTCCGCAGTGCCGGGCGCGGAATCTCGAGATTTCCGGTTCTCGCCTCGCGCGCCGCGGAATGACGGGCAAGCATCAATACGCCTCCGATTCGCAGCCATGGCGCAAGCACCCCCGGCGACTACCGGGGGGCGTGGTTAACCTTTCGTTAGAGAATTACGCTGCATCTTCGCCATGAGGGAGAACCGCAATGTTTGCAAGCCGCGACACCTTTGAAGGCGATTCCTGTCCGGTCCGCGACGAGCTCCTTGGCGAGATGTATCGCGCCAGCGAGAGTGGCCTGCCGAGGCTGGTTGAGAGTGTTTCCCCTGACGCGCGTGCCAGGCTGGCGCTGTTTTGCTACCGCCGCAGTCATTTGCATTCGCTGGCGGTCGCGATTGCAGCAAGCTGCAGCGAGCGCGACCTGATCGAGAACGGCGGCCGCGTTGGCTCGACGCTCTACGCGCTGTCGCGCGAAAGCTCGGCGAAATCCTCGCCGTCGCTCTCGGGCGGGCGCAAGCCGATCACGCTGTCGACCAAGCCGCTTTCGGTGCTCGCACCACTCGATGACGAGCTCGACGACGAGACCAGCGAAGCCGTTCCCGCCTAGGCGGCCTCTATGATCGGCAAGCCGAATTTCCGCCGCGCCATCGCGCATTCGGCGTCGCCCGGCATGCAGGTGCGGCAGACCTCTGGCCGCAGTTCATAGATGCCGCAGGCCGTCATCTCTCCGATCTTTCCCTGCAGGGCCGAGCAGCGATCCCCCTCGCAGCGCATGCCGGACTGACGCGCGTTGACCAGCGTTTCGGGAATCGCCGCAAGCTCCTCGTCGCTCTCGATCGAGAAGCGCGGCCAGTTCTGCGAATAGCCGCAGCAGGCGCCGCAACCCTGGCAGCAGCTCGACAGGTCAGTCTCTTGCATCATCCTCACGTGTCCTTCGGCGGACCCCAGACCAGACTCTGCCGCCATCTTGCGCGCAGCACGTCGCGCCGCTCCGGGTATTTCTCGTCGAGATAGGTCGCCTCGACCACGCGATCGGTGCGGAAGCTGCGGAAGTCGCCGCGCAGCTCGCACCAGGCCGCCAGCAGGCGCACGGCTTCGAGATAGCCGACGGAGATCGGCCAGATCATGCGCTCGCTGGGGCGGCCGTGCTCGTCACGATAGCGCAGCATGATCTTCTTGCCTTCGTGAATTTGGGTGCGGGTGCGCACCATGTCGAGGCGGTCCGGCTCTCTGTTCCAGCTCGGCCGCGCCCGGCTCGCCGGCTCCAGCACGAAAGGCCGCAGGCGTTCTGGGACCGTGTCGGCGATCTTGGCCATCAAGTCTTCGGCCGCGCGTGCCAGCGCGGAGTCGGCATGGCCCGCGACCCATTGCGCGCCCAGCACCGCCGCCTCGATCTCGTCGGGTGTCAGCATGAGCGGCGGGAGGTCAAAACCCTTTTCCAGGATGTAACCCATGCCGGCTTCACCGCGGATCGGTACGCGTTGACCGATCAGGGTTGCGATGTCGCGGTAGATGGTGCGCTTGGAGGTCTCAAGCTCGGCCGCGATCGCGTCCGCCGTCAGCGGCTTGCGCGTGCGCCTCAGCACCTGAATGATTTGAAACAGCCGGTCGGCGCGTCTCATGACAGGTCTCTTGTGCCCATTTTCTCGGTGCTCTTTCAGCACGCGGAGCGCGGCTGCTGACAGGATGTTGGCAGCAGGGGAGTTCTATACCCGGACAACTCATCGACTGAAGGGGATTTGTCCATGATCATTCCAACCCATTTCGGCCCGGCCGTTCCGACGCTGCGGGCACAGGCGTGGTCCGCAGCGGTGTTCGGCCGCCTCGTTTCGCTCGATCTCGTGGCCGTCGACCTCCGGTTTGCCCTCGCAAGCGCCGTGATACGCCCGCTGGTCCGGGTTGCCGACGCGCTGGTCCGCCACTTGATGGGCCGCGCCTGGCGGGGAGCCCGCTTCGCAGAAGATATCATGGCTGCTGCCACCATGGTGGCAGCAGCCCGCCGCTAGGTTCCTTCAACTCGTTCGAGGTTCAGGAGAGCTCGCATGATCACGCTTTACGGCTTCGGCGCCGGCTTCGGCCTGCCGGAAATCAGCCCCTTCGTCACCAAGACGGAGGTGCAGCTCAAGATGGCAGGGCTGCCTTACCGTAAGGAGCGGGCGATGCCGCCAGCTTCGCCCAAGGGGCAGCTGCCCTTCATCGACGACGGCGGCGAGGCGGTGGCCGATTCCACCTTCATCCGCGCCCATATCGAACGCCGCTACGGCTTCGATTTCGACGCCGGGCTCTCGTTGCAGGAGCGCGCGCAGGCCTGGGCGTTCGAGCGCATGATCGAGCATCACGTCTATTGGGCGCTGGTCGGCGCCCGCTGGGTCGATCCGGTGAATTTCGCCAAGGGGCCTGCGCACTTCTTCGACGGCGCGCCGGAGCACAATCGCGAGAAGCTGCGGGAGGATGCGCAATTCCGCGTCGCCGAGAACTATCTGCTCTCCGGGCTCGGCCGCCATGGGCCCGATGACGACGTCGATCTCGCGGTCCGCTCGCTGTTCGCGCTGTCGGTTCAGCTCGGCGACAAGGCGTACCTGATGGGCAAAAAGCCCTGCGGTGTCGACGCAACCGCCTTCGGCGCGCTCGCGGGCATCCTGACGCCGTTCTTCGAATCGGCCTTGCGCGAACGCACCGAGGCATTTCCGAACCTCACCGCCTATGTCGACCGCCTGATGGACGACTACTATCCGGAGTTTGCGTGGACCCCGCTGCGGCAGGCGGCGTGAGCTCGTGCGTATCAGCACGCTCGGGAGAGGGGGCGCCGAGGCACCGTGGCAGCAGCTTGCGCTCAACTTCCCCAAGCAAAAGAGCCGGCCCATTGGGCCGGCTCTTGATCATCTCAACACTCTCTCTGCGCTTACTTCACCAGCGTGTACTTGCCGTCCTTCACCGTGAGCAGGATGCGCGAGCGCTGGTCGAGGCCATAGCGGTCCTTCTCGGTGAAGTTGTAGACCCCCTGGCTTGCGGCCAATTCCTTCTCCGTCAGCAGCGCCTGGCGGATGGCTTCGCGGAACTCAGGCGTGCCGGGCTTGGCCGTCTTCAACGCCACCGGAATGATGCGCTTGAGGATCTCGAACGCATCGTAGGAATGGCCGGCGAACTGGCTGCGGCTGTTCGGGCCGTACTTGGCCTCGTAGGCCGAGTTCAGCGCGAGGCCGGGCTTCTTGGTCAGCGCGCTATCCGGTTGTTCCTCGGGGGCCATGACGGGGCCCGAGGCCATCAGGACACCTTCCGCCGCTTTGCCGGCGATGCGGATGAAGTCCATGCTGGCGGCGCCGTGGGTCTGGTAGATCAGCCCCTTGTAACCGCGTTCGCGCAACTCGGTCTGCGGCAGCGCGGCCGCGGTGCCGGAGGCGCCGACCAGGATCGCGTCGGGATTGGCGGCGACGAGCTTGAGCACCTGTCCGGTCACCGAGGTGTCGGGACGGGCAAAGCGCTCCTCGTCGACGATGGTCATGCCCATGGGCACGGCCTGCGCCTTGAGGTCGTTGAACCAGAGATCGCCATAGGAATCGGAATAGCCGATATAGCCGAGCGTCTTCACGCCTTTGGACTTCATGTGGTCGTACAGCACCTTGCCGACGATCGGGATCGGCTGCGGCATCGCCACCGACCACTTCATGCGCTCGGGCGTGATCGGGAACGGCGCAAGGCCGAAATGCGGGATGCCGGCTTCGTTGGCGACGTTGGACACGGCGATGGTCGGCGGCGTCAGCGCCGAGCCCATGATGATGTCAGCCTTGGATTCGGTGACGAAGCGGCGCGCGTTGGTGGTGGCGGTGGTGGGATCGCCGCCATCGTCGAGCACGATCACCTTCAGCGGCACGCCGCCGATCTCCTTTGGCACGAATTCCAGCGCGTTGCGCTCGGGAATGCCGAGCGCCGCGCCCGGCCCGGTCGTAGCGGTGGTGATGCCGATGGTGACTTCGCTGGTCTGGGCCAGCGCGGGCAGGGCCGGCAGCGCCAGCGCGGCCGCAGTGATGGCAGCGGTCAAATAAAAACGTTTCATCTATTCCTCCCTTGACGTGTTTCTTTGAAAGCAGAAATCGGGGGGTAATTCAGCCCCCTCTTTTGGTGATGCGGCGATTTAGCTCCAGACTTTAACTCCCCGTGAATTTGGCTACCATTTCCGCCGGGAATGGTGCCGATTTCAGCTTGTCTGGGTTAACGGGATCGCGGCCGACCAGCACGCGAGTCTCGAAACCCTCGATCGCCAGCGCCTCGCCCTTGTAGACGTTGTGCTTCACCTCGAAGCTCGAGCGCTTGATGCTCTCGATCCTGGTCTCGATGGTGATCCAGTCGCCATAGGTCGAGGGGATGTAGAACTTGGCCCGCGTGTCGACCATGGGAATGCCCACCAGGCCGTATTTGCGGACCAGATCCTGCTTGGAGAAGCCGGCGACCTCGAACAGGGTCGAGGTCGAATCATCGAACATCGCGAAATAGCGCGGGTAATAGACGATATTGGCGGGGTCGCAGTCGCCCCACTGAATCTGGACCTCGCGCCGGTTCACGAACATGCTTCATCTATCCACTAGCGCTGTGCCACACCTCTCCCAATGGGAGAGGTAGGATCCTGGCCTGTTGCGATCCGCTCATCAACTTACTTCGGCGCCATGCGCAGCGAGCCGTCGAGGCGCACCACTTCGCCGTTCAGATAGGCGTTCTCGACCATGTGCAGCGCGAGCGCGGCGAACTCGTCGGCATTGCCGAGACGGCGCGGGAAGGGGATTGCGGCGGCAAGCGAGTCCTGGGCTTCCTGCGGCAGGTTCGCGAGCAGGGGCGTCAGGAACAGGCCGGGCGCGATGGTCAGCACGCGGATGCCGAATTGCGCGAGCTCGCGCGCGATCGGCAAGGTCATGCCGACGATGCCGCCCTTGGAGGCCGAATAGGCGGACTGGCCGATCTGGCCGTCATAGGCGGCGACGGAAGCGGTGTTGATGATGACGCCGCGCTCGCCGGTCGCCTGCGGCTCCAGCTTGGACATCTCGGTCGCGGCAAGGCGCAGCATGTTGAAGCTGCCGATCAGGTTGACCCTGATCACCTTGTCGAAATCGGCGAGTGCCATCGGGCCGTCGCGACCGACCACGCGCTTGGCAACGCCGATGCCGGCGCAATTGACCAGCACGCGGGCCGGGCCATGGGCCTTCGTCGCTTGCGCGATCGCGGCTTCAGCGGAGGCCGCATCGGAGACGTCGCAGGTCACGGCGACACCCTTGATCTCCGCCGCGACCGTTTCCGCAAGCTTGGTGTTGAGGTCGCACACGGCGACCTTGGCCCCCTGGGCCGCGAGCTTTCGCGCAGTCGCTGCACCCAGTCCCGATGCGCCGCCGGTCACGATGGCTGCCTGATCCTTCAACAACATGGCGTTCTCCTTTGGCGATGAATTCTAGCCGACCGATATCACACGGTTCGACGGATTGGCAGCATAGAGCTCCTCGATCAGCTCGGTGCGATGCTCGAGAACGGCGCGCTGGTTGATCGAGCCCTTGTCGGTGACTTCGCCCTTGTCGATCGAGAGCGGCGTGTCCATCAGGATCGCGCGCGTGATCCGTGTCGAGGAGCCCGTGGCCTGGCTGAGGAAACGCGTTAGCCGTTCGCGGAAGGCCTCGCGCACCAGGCGGTCGCGCGTGGCGACGACGAGGTCGTCGATCGGCAGCGTCGGGTTGATCAGCCGGCAGCCATCGAGATCGAGCACGACCAGCGCGGAGACCTCGTCGCGGTTGATGCCGGCGATCACGACGTCGCGCACCAGCGGTGCACAGGCCGCAACGAAACGCGCGCGCAGGGGGCCGACGCTGACCCAGGTGCCGCTCGCCAGCTTGAAATCCTCGCTGACGCGGCCGTCGAAGTCGAAGCCGGCATTGAGATCATCAGGATCGGCCGGCTTCAGCGCATCGCCGAGTTTGTAGAAGCCTTCCTCGTCGAAGGATTTTGCGGTGATGTCGGGCTGGCGCCAGTAGCCGGGCATGACGTTCGGCCCCTTGCAGCGGACTTCCAGCTTGCCATTGTTCGGCACCAGCTTGGCGTCGTTGCCCGAGACCGGCAGGCCGACATGGCCGGAGCGGCTGGTGCGCGGATTGACCGACATGAAGAACGGCGCGGTCTCGGTGGCCCCGAGGCCCGTCAGCATCGGCACGCGGTAGCCCTTTTCCTTCACCGCGAGCTCGTCGAGGCTGTTCCAGACGAACGGCGACAGCGCCGCGCCCGAGAAGAACATCGCGTGCAGCCGGTCGAAGAACTTTGCGCGCAGGCCCTGGTCGTCGCGCAAGTAAGGCAGCAGCGATTCGTAGCCCTTGGGCACGTTGAAATACACCGTCGGCGAGATCTCCTGGAGATTGCGCACGGTCTCCTCGATGCCGCCGGGCATCGGCTTGCCGGCATCCAGATACATCGAGCCGCCGTTGTAGAGCGTCAGCCCGATATTGTGGTTGCCGCCAAAGGTGTGATTCCAGGGTAGCCAGTCGATGATGACGGGCGGCTCGTCCTTGAGAAAGGCGAGCGTCTCGCGCAGCATCACCTGATTGGCGCAGATCATGCGTTGGGTGTTGATAACCGCCTTGGGATTGCCGGTCGAGCCCGAGGTCAGCAGGAATTTCGCGATGGTGTCGGGGCCGATCCTGCCATGGACCTCGTCGAGATCGGTGCGGATCGGCGTCGCCATCAGGTCCGCGAGCGAAGTGACGTCCCGGCCAGGCACGTGGCCATAGGATGCGGCTATCTCGGTGCCGAGTGAGACGTTGGCCGTGAGCGCATCGGCGAACTTGTCGGCATCCTCGGCGAAGACGAGGCCGGGCGTCAGCAGCTTCATCAGGTAGGACAGCTTGCCGTAATCCTTCGACACCAGCGAATAGGCCGGCGATACCGGGCAGAACGGCACGCCCGCATAGAACGCGCCGAAGGCGAGCAGCGCATGGTCGATCGAATTGCCGGAGAGAATGACGACCGGGCGCTCTGCGGACAATCCGCGTGCGATCAGGCCCGAGGCGATGTGCCGGCTCGCGATGAGCAGCTCGGCGTAGGTTATCTTGCGCCAGCCGCGGCCACCTTCGCGCTCGGCCATGAAGACGCGGTCCGGCGTGGTAATGGCCCAATGATGCAGGCGCTCGGTGATGCGGACGGGATAGTCGCCGAGCGGCTGCTTCGGCCTGAGATAGATCGTGCCGTCGTCGCGGCGCTCGATGTCGACCGCGGGATCGCCGAACGAGATCGGCCGCAGCGGGAAAGTGCTCGCGCCGCGTTCCATGCTGGAAGAGGACGGCTGCGCACTCATGACTTCGGCTTCACCTTTGCGGTCTTGTGCTCGAGGAATTCGCGGATCCGGCGCTTGGCCTCCTTGTCGCTCTGCGCCACCGTCGCCATCAGCGATTCCATCAGCAGACCGGTTTGCGGATTGGCCTCCGCGATCATCGGCAGTGCCTGGAGCACGGCGAAATTCGTCAGCGGCGCGTTGGAGGCGACCTTGGTCGCGAGTTCCATGGCCTTGGGAAGCGCGTTGCCGGCTTCCGTCACATATTGCGCGAAGCCGTAGGACGCGCCTTCGGTCGCGCTGTAGACGCGGCCGGTCAGCATCATGTCCATCATCCTGGCGACGCCGATCAGGCGCGGCAGCCGCACCGAGCCGCCGCCGCCGACGAAGATGCCGCGTTGCCCTTCCGGCAGCGCGAAATAGGTCGAAGGTTCGGCGACGCGGATGTGCGCCGCACAGGCCAGCTCCAGCCCACCGCCGATCACCGCCCCTCGCAGCGCCGCGATCACGGGCACGCGGCTGTACTGAATGCGGTCGAATACCCGGTGCCACATCTGGGAATGCAGCAGGCCGCCCGTGGCGTCGTGCTCGGTCAGCTCGGACAGGTCGAGGCCACTGGAGAAATGATCGCCGATGCCGTGGATGACGACTGCGCCGACGTCGTCGGGCAGGGACGCGAAACACTCGCCGATTTCCAGGATGATGCCGTCGTTGAGCGCATTGCGCTTCGCCGGCCGGTTCAGACCCACGGTCAGAACCCGGTCCGCCCTCTCGATCTTCAAGAGCCCGGAGGCGCCCGCGCTGGCGGTCTCGGCGTTTCCCTGTGTCATTTGCGTCCTTATCAGAATAGTTATGTTGTATAACGAATTCCGGGGGAGTCAAGGAGGAGGCGGCGCGGGATATCCTCTCCTATGGCATTGAGCCGCCCTGGCGTCCGACCGGCGAGGCGGCATGTCAGGAATGCGCTGGGCAGCGCACATGCTGCTGCATGTTCCGTCGTTGCGAGCCAACGGGTCCGCGCGAAGCGCGGCCCGATGACAGGCTCCGCGAAGCAACCCGGAATGCCTCGCCGGAAAGATTCTGGCTTGCCTCGCTGCGCTCGCAATGACGGGCGGGCAGCTCTCACATCACCTGATGAACGTCGATCACCACCCGATCCGCATGACGCGCGGCCGAGCCGACGAAGATGTGCTCCATCAGCCAGCGATACTTCTCATGCCCGGTCTCGAACTTCGGCACGGTGCGGAAATAGATCAGCTTGGGATCGACCGGCTCGCCGCGCTTGAGCTTCTGCAGGAGCTCTACGGGCCCGAAGCGCATGCCCTTGTTCTCGACATAGATGACGGCGCCGTCGTCGGTCTCGAAGGCGTATTTCGCTTCGAGATCGATCAGCTCGTTGGGGCGGATGGTCTGGAAGTCCGCGCCGAACGGCAGAACCTTGCCGGAGATCGCGCCTTTCACCTCGCCGCCGATGATCGGGATGATGCGGCGAACGCCGATCCCGGTCTCGCCGGCGGTGACGACCTCGCCGATATGGGCGGTGATGGTGAAGACGTATTCGGTTTGCAGCGTCGGTGTGGTCATCGCTTCACCTCTCAATGCGCCATCATCCGCGTCGGCAACCAGATCGCCAGCAGCGGAAAGGCGATCAGGATCACGAGGCGCACGAGGTCCGTTGCCACGAATGGGCTCACGCCCTTGAAGATGGTGGAGAAGGAGACGTCCTTCACCACGCTTTTTATGACGAAGACGTTCATGCCCACCGGCGGAGTGATCAGGCCGAGCTCGACGGTCATGACGATGATGATGCCGAACCAGATCGGGTCAAAGCCGAGATGGATGATGACGGGGAAGATGATCGGCACGGTCAGGATGATCATCGCCATTGCGTCCATCAGGCAGCCGAGCACGAGATACATCACCAAGATCAGCCCCAGCACGCCGTAGGGCCCAAGGCCAAGGCCGGTGAGGAACTCCGTGACCTTCTGCGGCGTCTGCGTCACCGTGAGGAAATAGCCGAAGATCAGCGCGCCGATCAGCACGGTGAACACGGCGGCCGCGGTGCGCGTTGCCTGCAGCAGCGAGGCCAGCACCTTCTCGCGGTCGAGGCGGCCCGTCAGCACGCCGATGATGAAGGCGCCGGCGGCCCCGACGCCGCCAGCCTCCGTCGGGGTGAAACGCGGCAGGAAGGGCAGACCGTAGAGGCCTCCGATCACGAACAGAAACAGCAGGACCGGGGCCCAGATGTCCTTCAATCCGGCGAAGCGCTCGCGCCACGGCGTGACCTTACCCTTGGGCAGGAAGTCGGGTCGGAAATAGCCGATCAGGAAGATCGTGAGCATGTACATGGTCATCGCGAGCAAGCCCGGGATGATGCCGGCGATGAAGAGCTTTCCGATGTCCTGCTCGGTGATGATGCCGTAGACGGCGAGCACGGTGGAGGGCGGCAGCATCGCGCCCAACGTGCCGCCGGCCGCGATCACGCCCGTGGCAAAGGACTGCGGATAGCCGAAGCGCCGCATCTCGGGATAGGCGACCGCGGAGAAGGTCGCGGCGGTCGCGACTGAGGAGCCGCAGATCGCGGCAAAGCCGCCGCAGGCGCCTACGGTTGCGATGCCGAGTCCGCCGCGCAGATGGCCGACGAAGCCGTTGGCGGCGCGGAACAGCTCGCGGCTCATGCCGGAATTGCTGACGAAGGAGCCCATCAGCAGGAACATCGGAATGACGCCGAAAGTGTAGTCGGTCACCGTCCGCATGGTGACCTGTCCGACCATCTTGAGGGCCGGTGTCGAGCCGACGAGATAGCTGAAGCCGCACACGCCGACGAGGCCCATGGCCATGCCGACCGGCACGCGCAACAGCATCAAGGCGAACAGGGAGATGAAGCCGAGGACGGCGACGGCGTCGGTACTCATGGTCACTCCGTCACCTTGATCTTGGGTTCATGCATGTCTTCGGGATGGAAGATCAACCGGTACGTACGGATCGCGATCAGCAGCACGGCGCAGACGTCGCCGATCCAGGCGACGAGGAAGAACGGCCATGTCGGCATGTGCAGGTCGAAGGTCTGCACATTGTCGTTGTAGGTCAGCCGGACCTTGTCGAACAGCGTCCAGGTCTGCACCGTCACGACGAAGAGCAGCACCAGGGTCGCGAACACGTCGATCATGCGCTGGTAGCGCGGGCCGACATTGGCCCAGACCAGGTCCACAGTGATGTGGGTGCCCCGATAGGAGGTTGCGGCGATGCCCCAGAAAATCAGGATGCCGAGCAACATGCGGCCGATGTCGAAACTGTCCGGGATCGAATAGTTCATCGTGTTGCGGAGCAGCACCGACAGGAAGATGTCCAGCGCGACGATGCCGACGAAGCCGGCTGCGATCCATTCGATCGAATCGATGATGCGGTCCATCCAGGAGCGCTTCATGGGGAAAGAGTCCTTCCGACGAGTGCGAGATGTGCCTGCGATGGAGCCGCGATCCCTCCCCCGCTTGCGGGGGGGAAGGTTGGGGATGGTGTCTGCGCAATCGAGAACCCGGCGCGCGGGACGATGCTCTGCATCGCCAGGACGCACCCACCTCTCCCGCAAGCGGGAGAGGTGCAGCGAGTACGCCGCAGCGCGCGAAGCTACTCCGCCAGTGCGTTGTACTTCTTCAGCGACGCCTTGAGATCCGCGAGCGCCGCGTCCGGATCGGCGCCGGCCTTCTTGGCGCCGTCGCTCCAGGTCTTGACCAGCGGCTCTGCGGCCTTCTTCCAGGCGGCAGTCTGCTCGGCCGTCAGCTTGTAGACCTCGTGGCCGGATTCCGCCTTCACCTTGGCGATGCCGGCATCCTCGAACTTGCCCCAATGCTCGCCCACCGCACCAGCCGTTTCGACCGAGCAGTTCTTGTCGATCGCGGCTTTCTGCTTGTCGGACATCGCATTGTACTTGTCCTTGTTGATCACGAACACGAAGGTCGTGGTGTAGAGCGGCGCCTCCATGTCGTACTTGGTCACCTTGTCGATTCCGAACAGCACCAGGGAGCCCCAGGGGAAGGTGACGCCGTCGGCGACGCCGCGCTCGATGATGTCGCGCACCTCCGGCGCCGAGGACTGCACGTTGGTGCCGCCGAGCGACGTGACGAAGTTCGCCATCGTGGCGTGCGCTGGGCGGATCTTCATGCCCTTCACGTCCTCAGGGTTGACGATCTTCTTGCTACGCGAATGGAAAGAGGAGGGCGAGTGGACGAAGGCGAGGCAGTATTTGACGTCCTTCATCTCCTTTTCGGCATACTTGCGGTACCAGGCGTCCAGCCCCATCGAGCCGCCCTTGGCATCCGAGATCAGGAACGGCAGCTCGCCCGCGCCAATGATCGGGAAGCGGCCGGGCTGGTAGCCGGGGTTGACGTAGGTGACGTCGGCGATGCCGTCGCGCGCCATGTCGTAATGGTCGAAGGCCTTGCCGAGCTGCTGGGCCGGAAACACCTTGCTCTTGATGGTGCCGCCGGAATCCTTCTCGACCGCGGCGGCCCAGTCCTCCAGCGATTTCTGCAGCGGGTGCGAGGCCGGCACCCAATGCGAGATCTTCAAGTCGAAGGTCTTGTCCTGCGCGAGCGCGGGGCTCACGCTTGCTGCCAGCAGCAATGCCAGACAGGCTTTCCTCATCACGCGTCTCTCCCTGTTTTCGACTGCGGGCTTTCGATGGCCCGGTCTCGTTAATTAACATGTTATCTAATTGGCCGGCGTGTTCAAGCCGGAAGTGGCGCGTGTCCTGTCGCACCATCCATCTACGTCAGCCGTGTTGCACGCATTTGTCGCTGCCGGGCGACGACCGCTCCCCTTTTGCAAACGTTATATGATATAATTATCGCCTGCCGACCGGCACCACAAGCAGGTCGCGGTGAAAGCCTACAGGATCGGGAGGAGCAAGTATTGCGGACAAAAGTCGCAATCATCGGGGCAGGGCCGGCCGGATTGTTGCTTGGGCAACTGCTGCACACATATGGCATCGACAACGTCATCCTGGAGCGGCAGAGCCCGGATTACGTGCTCGGTCGCATTCGCGCCGGTCTTCTGGAGGAGGGAACCGTCGCGCTGCTCGATCAGGTCCGCGCCGGCGCGCGGGCTCATGCCGAAGGTTTGGTGCATGAAGGCATCGAGCTTGCCTTCTCGGGCCGGCGTCACCGCATCGACATGAAGGGCGCGACCGGCAAGACCGTGATGATCTACGGCCAGACCGAAGTCACCCTCGACCTGATGAATGCGCGCAAGGCTGCCGGTCTCGTTTCGGTCTACGAGGCCAGGGACGTGCAGCCGCACGATTTCGACGGCAGTCGCCCGCGCGTGACCTACGTCAAGGACGGCGTCACCCACACGATCGATTGCGACTTCATTGCCGGCTGCGACGGCTTTCACGGCGTCAGCCGCGCCAGCGTCCCGGCCAATGCGATCGAGGAGTTCGAGCGGGTCTATCCGTTCGGCTGGCTCGGCATTCTTTCCGATACCCCGCCGGTCAGTCACGAACTGATCTACTCCAACCACGCCCGCGGCTTTGCGCTGTGCACCATGCGCTCGACCAAGCGCAGCCGCTATTATGTGCAATGCTCGCTCGACGACCATGTCGACCAATGGCCGGACGACCGCTTCTGGGACGAATTGAAGCGCCGGCTCGACCAGAAGGCGGCCGACAGCCTCGTCACCGGCCCCTCGATCGAGAAGAGCATCGCGCCCTTGCGAAGCTTCGTCGCCGAGCCGATGCGCTTCGGCAGAATGTTCCTGTGCGGCGATGCCGCCCATATCGTGCCGCCGACCGGCGCCAAGGGGTTGAACCTCGCGGCCAGCGATGCGCATTATTTGTCGAGCGCGCTGCGCGAATTCTACGATGAGAGATCCAGCTCCGGCATCGACGCCTATTCTGCCAAGGCGCTGGCGCGCGTCTGGAAGGCCGTGCGCTTCTCCTGGTGGATGACCTCGATGCTGCACAAATTTCCCGACACCGGTACCATCGGAGCGCGTATTCAGCTCGCCGAGCTCGATTACGTCACGCAGTCCAAGGCCGCCATGACGTCGCTGTCGGAGAATTACGTGGGACTGCCGTTTTGATCACAGCTGTCATGCCCCGCGCACTGCCGTAGGGCAGGCAAAGGCGCACAGCGCCGTGCCCACCATCTTGCACCAATCGAGAAAGTGGTGGGCACGCTTCGCTCTGTCCACCCGACGGCATCTGCGTTGTCACACCGTCATTGCGAGCCAGCGGGTCCGCGCAGAGCGCGGCCCGATGACAGGCTCCGCGAAGCAATCCAGAATCCCTCCGTGGGACAGCCAGGATTGCTTCGTCGCAAGAGCTCCTCGCAATGACGGGCGTGGCCCGTTTCAAACGCCCGCGCAAATGCCGTTTGAAACTTTGTAATTGATGCATCCGTCACGTTCATCGCGTTCAATGCTGGCGACACAGCAACGCGAGACAGTCATGACCACCCCCAACATCCCCGCCGGCTTCGAGCCGCATTTCCGCAAGGCGCCGCTTACCGACCCATGGGAGCCGCTCTATTCGAAGAAGACGGACAAGGGTGTCACCGTGGGATTGCGGCTGGCGACGCCGCACACCAACGCGCGGGGGCTGATCCATGGCGGCCTGATCGCAGCGCTGGCCGATGCCGCCATGGGCTATAGCTGCGCACAGGCGACGGGCTGGACCACGTCGTTCGTCACGATCTCGCTCTCGGTCGACTTTGTCGGCGCGGCCGAGATCGGCCAATGGCTTGCGGTGGAGGGTGAGGCGCTCAAGACCGGCTCCACGATCTGCTTCGCGCAGTGCTTGGTAAGAGCGGACGACGCCGTGATCGCACGTGCCAGCGGCACGTTCCGCGTGGTGCCGAAGAAGGGGTGAGCTCGCTCTCTCTCTCTCTCTCTCTCTCTCTCTCTCTCTCTCTCTCTCTCTCTCTCTGCCGTCATGCCCGGGCGTGACCCGGACATCCCTCGTCTCCGGGCCTGCATGTGTGGAGGCGCGTGGATGGCCGGAACAAGCCCGGCCACGACGGCAACCGTCACCCAAACCTCCAGTCCGTCGTCTCCACCACGAGATCGATGAACGCGCGCACCTTGGCGGAGAGCAGGCGCGAGGTCGGATAAACGATATGGATCGGCAGCGCCGGCTGTTCGTAATTCGCGAGCACGATCCTAAGCCGTCCGCGCTTCAGGCCCTCGGCGGCCTGGTACGCCAGCACGCGGGTCACGCCGCCGCCGGCTTCGGCATATTGCAGCGCCGCGTCGGCACTGTTGCTGGTAAAGCGCGGGGTTGGTGTTACCTCGATATCGCGGCCGTCTTGCAGGAAGCGCCACTCGGACCAGGGGCCGAACTGGATCGTCTGGTGCTCGCATAGAGCGTCCGGCGTCTTCGGCTCGCCATGGCGCTTGAGATAGCCGGGTGCGGCCACCACGATCCGCCGCATCTGCCCCACCTGACGCGCAACGAGCGAGGAATCGGCGAGATGGCCGATCCGCACCGCGACATCGACGGCGTCCTCCACCAGGTTGACGAGATGGTCGGAGAGCCGCAATTCGCAGGTAACCTCGGGGTAACGCTTGAGATAGGCGGTCATGACCGGTCCGACATGCAGCCGGCCGAAGCCGACCGGCGCCGACACCACCAACCGTCCGCTCGGCCGGTTGCGCTCCTGGCGCGCCGAGCCGTCGGCCTCCTCGACGTCGGCCAGGATGCGCCGGGCGCGTTCCAGGTAGCGGGTGCCGACGTCGGTCAACCGCACCTGCCGGGTAGTCCGCTGCAACAGCCGCGCGCCGAGATGCTCCTCCAGGCCTGCGATCATCCGCGTCACCGCCGAAGGCGACAGCCGCAGCTTGCGCGCCGCCGGCGCAAAGCCGCGCAGATCGGCCACGGTGACGAAGACGTGCATGGCTTCGAGGCGGTCCATGGCATTATTGCATATAGTGCAATGATGAAGTGTCAAGCGCTTAGATTGTTTTATGCGCTCGTGGGTCCATCTTAGCTGCCACAGACGCAGGAATGCGCCGGAATTTCAGGAGACGTTCCGATGACGACAGCAGCCCACGCCTATGCGAGTGACATCGCCTTCTCGCCGGCGGTGAAGGCAATCCAGGCGCGAAAAGGCTCGCGCGAAGCCTATGCTCGCAGCGAGCAGCGCGGCTGGCGCACCGAGGTCGACGATAACCTCGCAGCCTTTCTGGCGGACGCCAACAGCATCTATTTCGCAACGGCCGCGGCGGACGGCCAGCCCTATATCCAGCACCGCGGCGGTCCGAAAGGGTTTCTCAAGGTGTTGGACAAGCAGACGCTCGCCTTTGCCGACTATGCCGGCAACCAGCAGTTCATCACCCAAGGCAATCTGTCGGAGAATCCCAGGGCGTATATCTTCGTGATGGACTACGCCCATCGCCGTCGCGTGAAGATCTGGGGCGAGGCGCGCATCGTCGAGGACGATGAGGCGCTCACGACGTCGCTGATGCCGAAAGGCTACCGTGCGCGACCCGAGCAGGTAATTCTGTTCAAGATCGTGGCCTGGGACACCAACTGCCCGCAGCACATCCCGCAGAAGTTCGATGCGGCAGACGTGGCGGCGGCGCTGGCGGCGAGAGATGCGAGGATCGCGGAGCTGGAAGCTGAGGTGGCGGCGCTGAAGGGGGAGAAGGCGGCAACTTCGTAAGCACGCGGCTCGCTTACTCTCCCCCCGAGGGGGAGGGTAAGAAGAGTTAGACTGCACTCTCGCCTTCGTGCTGGAAGCCGAGATAGCTCGCCGCCACCCGTTCGTTCGCCGCGATGTCGCTGGCCTTGCCGCTGAGCACGAACTCGCCGAGCTCCATTACATAGGCCTGGTCTGCGATCTTGAGCGCGGCCTGCGCGTTCTGCTCGACCAGCAGCACGGAGACGCCGGCGGCGCGCAGTTCGGTGACGATCCGGAAGATGTCGGCGACGATGATCGGGGCAAGGCCGAGGCTCGGCTCGTCCAGCATCAGGAGCTTCGGCTCGCCCATAAGCGCGCGGCCCATCGCGAGCATCTGCTGCTCGCCGCCGGAGAGTGTGCCGGCGAGCTGCTTGCGGCGCTCCTTCAGTCGTGGGAACAGCGCGTAGACGCGTTCCATCGAGGCTTTGGCCTTGCTCCGCTCGATCCGGAAGGCTCCCAGCTCGAGGTTGTCCTCGACATTCATCGTCACGAACAACTCGCGGTGCTCGGGGACGAGACCGAGGCCCATCGCGACGCGGTCCTCGATGTCGAGCTGGGCGAGATCCTGGCCGGCAAAGGCGACGCGGCCCTTCAGCGGCAGAATGCCCATGATGGCGGAGAGCAGCGTGGTCTTGCCGGCGCCGTTGGCGCCGACAATCGTGACGATCTCGTTGGTGCCGACCTCGAGCGAGACCGAGCGCACGGCTTCGACCTTGCCATAGGCGACGTGAGCGTCGGATACGGACAACAGTGCGCTCATGCCGCCACTCCGAGATAGGCCTTGATCACTTCGGGGTTGGTCTTGATCGTGGCGGGCGTGCCTTCCGCGATCTTGGTGCCGAAATCGAGCACCACGATGCGGTCGGCGAGGTTCATGACGAAGCTCATGTCGTGCTCGACCAGCAGCACGCTCATGCCGCCGTCGCGCAAGTCGCGCAGCAGCGTTGCGAGCCGCTGCTTCTCCATGTGACGGAGGCCCGCGGCCGGCTCGTCGAGCAACAGCAACATCGGATCCACACACAGCGCGCGGGCGATCTCGACGATGCGCTGCTGGCCGAGCGAGAGGCTGCCGGCGAGCTGATGCATCTGCTCGGTGAGCCCGACGCGTTCGATCTGGCGCGCGGCTTCGGCGAGCAGCCTGGCCTCATCAGCGCGGTCGAGCCGCAACATCGAGGCGACAGGGCCGGAATGGCCGCGCAGATGCGCGCCGATCGCGACGTTCTCCAGCACGGTCATGTCGGGCACGAGCTTGACGTGCTGGAAGGTCCTGCTGATGCCGAGCTTGACGATCTCCTGCGGCGGCGCGTTGTCGACCTTCTTGCCGAGCACCGAGATCGAGCCCGAGGTTGCCGACAGCACGCCCGTGATCAGGTTGAATGTGGTGCTCTTGCCGGCGCCGTTCGGGCCGATCAGCGCGACGATCTCGCGGGCCTGGACGTCGAACGACACGTTGTTGACCGCCACCACGCCGCCGAACTGCTTGCGTGCTTTCTCGACCTGGAGCAGCACGCCGGACTCGGCAGCCGCGCGGGCGCGATGTTCCAGCTTCAGCGAGGTGTCGGGCTTCTTGCCACCGGTGCGCTCCGGGAAGAACGACATCAGCCAGGGCCAGAGGCCGCCGGGCGCGAACTGAAGCAGCGCCACCAGCATGATGCCGAACACGATGGTCTCGACCTGGCCGGAGCCGGGCAGGATCAGCGGCAGATAGCTTTGCAGCGCCTCTTTCAGGATCACGACGATCGCCGCGCCCAGCACGCCGCCCCAGACATAGCCGGCACCACCCACCACCGCGATGAAGAGATATTCGATGCCCATATGCGCGCCGAACGGCGTCGGGTTCACCGCGCGCTGCAGGTGGGCATAGAGCCAGCCCGAAAGACCGGCGAGCACGGCGGCATGGATGAACACCAGGAGCTTTGCGCGCGGCGTGTGCACGCCGAAGGCTTCCGCCGCAATGTGGCCGCGCCTGAGCGCGCGGATGGCGCGGCCGGTGCGGGAGTCCAGCAGGTTGATCGTCAGCAGCGCCGAAACGATCACGGCGATCCAGATCGCGTAGTAGATCGAGCCGGGCGAGAGCATCTTGAGCGCGCCGATCGACAGCGGCGGGATCGCCGAGATGCCGTCGTTCCTCCCCAGGAACTCCAGCTTGCTGAACAGATAGAACAGACCCAGCCCCCAGGCGATCGTGCCGAGCGGCAGATAATGGCCGGAGAGGCGGACGGTGATCAGCCCGAGCAGCACCGCGAACAGGCCGCTGACCAGGAGCGACATCGGCAGGGTCAGCCACGGCGATACGCCGTAGGCCGTCGACAGCACCGCTGTGGTGTAGGCGCCGAAGCCGACAAAGGCCGCCTGCCCGAAGGAGGTCAGGCCGCCGACGCCGGTCAGCAGCACGAGGCCCATCGCGACCAGCGCGGCAAGGCCGATATTGTCGAGCAGCACGATCCAGAACGGGGGAATGCCCGGGATGAACGGGATCGCCGCCATGACCACTGCGAAGACGAGAATGGGAAGCCGGCCTTGCATCGCGCGTCAGTCCTTCTCTTCCTCGACCGCGGGCGCGGCGAGCGAGCGCAGCAGCAGCACGGGGATCAGCAACATGAAGACGATCACCTCCTTGTAGTTGGAGGCATAGAAGGACGAGAACGCCTCGACGATGCCGACGACCAGCGCCGCGACGGCGGTGAGGGGATAGCTGACCAGGCCGCCGATGATCGCCGCGACGAAGCCCTTCAGGCCGATCAGGAAGCCGCTGTCGTAATAGAGCGTCGTGATCGGCACGATCAGGATGCCGGACAGCGCGCCGATGACGGACGCCAGCAGAAAGGCGATCTGCCCCGACAACGTGGTACGGATGCCGGCGAGCCGCGCGCCGAGCCGGTTAACGGCAGTCGCGCGCAGCGCCTTGCCGTAGAGCGTGAGGCCGAAGAACAGCCAGAGTCCGACGATGAAGGCGATGGTGATGGCGTAGACGGTGATGCTCTGCCCGGTGAAGCGCAGCGCGCCGGCGGTGAAGGCGCCGGACAGCACGGCCGGTCCGCGCTGGCCTTCGGCGCCGAAGAACAACAGGCCAAGCCCCTGCAGCGCAAGATGGACGCCGACGGACGCAATCAGCAGCACCAGCACGGAGGTGTGTGCCAGCGGCTGGAAGGCGATGCGGTAGATGTACAGGCCGATCATGGCCACGATCACCAGCGAAAGCGCGATGCAGATCGCCACCGGCGGCTTCTGCGCGGCGAAGTAAAGGGTCAGCGCCAGCACGATGGCCGGCAGCGCGATGTTGGTGATGAGGCCGCGCACGATCAGCCGCCCATGCAGCGCCTTGCGCGCCTCGAACAGGTCGAAGGCGAAGGCGCCGATGCCCAGCGCGAGCGCGAGCTTTGCCGTGCCCGGCATCTGTCCGGCCGCCAGCGAGGCATAAGTCAGCGCGCCGTAGGTGACGAATTCGCCCTGGGGAATGAGGATCACGCGGGTGACGGCGAACACCAGCACCAGCGCCAGGCCGAGCAGCGCATAGATTGCGCCATTGGTGATGCCGTCCTGCACCAGGAACAGCATGATGGTGGTATTCAAGACCGGACGCTCCCCCTAATCCGGACCGGTCCTCCCGATTACGGTGGACGGTCCGCTCACAGCCATTGAAAATCGCTGACGATATTTGATATGGTCCATAACAATTATCAAATATAACATCAAGGGTGGGGAACGACCCGTCCCGGAATTTAGCGGGATTACGAGCACGAGGCGATGACCGTTTCCAAAACCGCTGAAAAGTCCTCCGAGAAAGCGGCCGACGCCAAGGGCCGCAAGGATGCGGGCGACGTCCACGCCGAAGCCCTCCAGCTCGGCGAACTCTCCGAGCAGCTCGGCTACGTCCTGAAGCGGGCGCAGCTCAAAGTGTTCGAGAACTTCTTGCGCTGCATGGCCTCGCTCCAGCTGACGCCGGCGCAGTTTTCGGTGCTGCTCCTGGTCGAGAAGAATCCCGGCCGTAACCAGACCGAGATCGCCTCCACGCTCGGCATTCTCAGGCCGAACTTCGTGGCCATGCTCGACAATCTGGAGAGCCGCGACCTTTGCGCGCGGATCCGGTCAACCAACGACCGCCGCTCCCACATCCTGGTCTTGACCGACAAGGGCAAGGCCGTACTGGCCCGCGCCAAGAAGCTCGTCGCCACCAAGCACGAGGCCCGGCTGAACGATCTGCTCGGCCAGGCCAACCGCGAAGCCCTGATCGGGATGCTCGCGAAGATCGCCAACGAGTTTTGAGGCGGGCTGTCACCTCCCGTCGTTGCTCGCAGTGACGCGGTGAGATTGAGGCGCGCCTCAATCCACCAAGATTACCCTGATGTCGTTCACGTTGGTCAGTGTCGGCCCCGGCGTGAGCAGATCGCCTGTCGCCTCGAAGAACGCGGTCGCGTCGTTGTCGTCGAGATAGGCCTGCGGCTGCAGCCCCTGCGCCTTCATCTTCGCGAACGTCGTCGCGTCGATCAATGCGCCGGCGGGGTCGGTGGGGTTGCCGCCACCGCCGTCGGCGCCGTCGGTGTCGCCGGCCAGCGCCGCGACGCCCGCCGTGTCCTGCAACAGGCCGGCGAGTGCCAGCGCGTATTCCTGGTTCGGTCCGCCGCGCCCGTTGCCGCGCACGGTCACCGTGAGCTCGCCGCCGGAGAGGATCGCGATGCGCTTGCCCTGCGCGCGGGCCTGAAGCGCCAGCCTCGCGTGGTCGGCGGCGACCTCGCGCGCCTCGCCCTCGAGATCGGCACCTAGGTCGATCGTCTCGTAACCGGCTTCGCGTGCGAGCTTCACAGCCGCCTCGAGCGATTGCCTGGGCCGCGCGATCAGCTCGAAATGCGCGTGCGCAAAGGCCGTGTCGCCGGGCTTGCAGCTCTCGTTGGCGGGATCGTCGAGCGCGCGGCGCACGGCCTCGTCGATGTCGAGCTTGTACTTCGCGACGATGGCGCGTGCATCCGCCAGCGTGGTCGGATCCGGGACGGTGGGGCCGGAGGCGATCGCGGAAGGATCGTCGTGCGGCACGTCGGAGATCGCAAGCGTGACGATCTCGGCGGCGTTCCTGCCGGCGCGCGCGAGACGGCCGCCCTTGATGCGCGACAGGTGCTTCCTGACGGTGTTCATCTCGCCGATCGGCGCGCCCGACCGCAGCAGCGCCCTGTTCACCGCCTGCTTCTGCGCAAAGCTGACGCCGTCCACCGGCGCGATCCAGTTTGCCGAGCCGCCGCCGGTGAGCAGCACCAGCAGCAGATCGTCAGGACCGGCCTCGCCCGCCAGTGCGAGCGTATCGGCCGCGCCCTTCAGGCCGGCTTCGTCGGGCACGGGATGGCCGGCCTCGACCACACGGATGCGGCGCGTCGGCACGCCATAGCCGTGGCGCGTGGTGGCGATGCCGACCAGCCGCTCCGGCGCCAGCCCCTGCGCGTCGAGATAATGCCGCTCGGCCGCCGCGGCCATGGCACCGGCGCCCTTGCCGGCGGCGAGACAGATCACGCGTCCCTTGGGCGCGGGACGCAGATGCGGTGCGAGGATTGTGTTCGGATGGGCGGCGGCCACGGCGGCGCCATAGAGCGCGCGGAGCAGAGGGCGGCGGTCGGTCATGGACGATGGCCTTGAGCAGACTGAAGCGGCGGCGATGAGGTTGTCGTCATCTGCCTACCGCATCGCGCGGCAAAGCGTAAGCTGCCTCTTGTGCACCATTTGGCCCGCTGAATCGCGTGGTCGGAGACCCGCAAGCAAAAATCCCCTGCGCGGCCGGCGCAGAGGATTTCTCGTCGTGTGTTCAGGCGCCAGCTAGCCGCCGGCTTCGGCGTTGATCACATCGCCGAACAGCTCCCATCGCTCGCCCTTGAAGCGTTGCAGCTGCAGCGAGCTGATCGGGGCGAAGTCGGTCGGCGACGTGTTGATCTTGATGCCGGGCAGCAGCACCTCGGTACGGAAGTCCTTCAGGCTTGCGGCCTGCTTCATCACGTTCGCGCGCGTGAGGTCGTCGCCGCAGTTCTTCAGCACCTGGACCAGCGTCTGCGCGACGCCGTAGCCGACGACCGTGCCGCCGTCGGTCTTGTCGCCTTCGGGGAAGTATTTGGTCATGAAGTCGAGGAACGCCTTCATGCCCGCATCATTGGCCCATTGCGCGTCGGTGGTGTCCTTCAAGTAAGCCGCCGAGATGATGCCCTGCGCGTTATCGAACCCTGCCGGCTTGATCACGCTTCCGACCGAGGCGGAGACGTTGTTGAGGAAGTGGATCGGCTTCCAGCCGATCTCGGCATTCTTCTTGATCGCCTGCGCCGCGAACTTCGGCGTGGTGATGTTGATGAAGACGTCGGCGCCCGTCGCCTTGAGCTTGACGATGTGATTGTCGATGGTCGGCTCCGACGTCTCGTAGCTTTCTTCCAGCACGATCATGCTTGCGGCCTTGGCGCCGAGGCCGTCCTTCAGGCCCTTCAGGTAATCCTTGCCGTAATCGTCGTTCTGGTAGAGCACGCCGATCTTGGCGTTGGGCAGCTCCTTCAGGATGTACTTGGCGTAGATCTGTGTCTCGCTCTGGTAGTTGGGCTGCCAGCCCATCGTCCAGGGAAAGTTCTGCGGATCGTTCCACTTGGTGGCGCCGGTGGCGACGAAAAGCTGCGGCACCTTCTTCGAGTTCATGTATTTCTGGATCGCCGAGTTCGGCGGCGTGCCGAGCGAGTTGAAGATGAACAGCACCTCGTCGCTCTCGACCAGCTTGCGGGCCTGCTCGACCGTCTTCGGCGGCGAGTACGCATCGTCATAGGAGATGAAATTGATCTTGCGGCCGTTGATGCCGCCCTCGTCGTTGATCTTCTTGAAATAGGCGGCCTCGGTCCGCCCGATGATGCCATAGGCGGAGGCCGGTCCGCTGTAGGGCATGATGTTGCCGATCTTGATCTCGGTGTCGGTCGCGCCGGTATCGTATTTCTTCTGGGCCGATGCAGTTGATGTCGAAGTCGCAATGAGCGCGAGCGCCAATGATGCGGCCGCAAGCTTGCCGGTAACAGCAGGCATTCCAATCTCCCTAATCTTCTTGGTGTGTGCGTCCCTTTTCTTGGCTCGATTGTTTTTGGCGACGCGGCTGCAATTCAATACGATTTGCCGGAAAGCTTCAAGGAAAACCCCTGCGGCAAAGCCGCAGGGGCTGCGTCTTTAGTCGATTGGACCCGACATCTTTAGCGACTGGTTAAGATCAGCCGCCGACGTCGCCGCTCAGAACCTCGCCGAATCGCTCCCAATGCTCGCCCTTGAAGCGGATCAGCTGGAGCTGCGAGAGGGGGGCGAAATCGGTGGCCGAGGTGTTGACCTTGACGCCCGGCAACAGGCCTGCCGGCTCGAAATCCTTGATGCTGGCGGCCTGCTTCATGATGTTCTCGCGCGTCAGATTGTCACCGCAGGCCTTGAGCACGTGAACGAGGCCTTGGCTCACGATGTAGCCGTACATGACCGAGGCGTCGGCTCGGTTCGCCTCCGGATAGTACTTATCCAGGAATTCGTTCCAGGCGATCATCGCCGGGTCGTTCTTCCATTGCGCGTCGGTCGGATCCTTGAAGTATTGTGACGAGATGATGCCCTGGGCGTTCTCGAAGCCGGCCGGCTTGATCACGCTGCCGATCGAGCCCGAGACGTTGTTGAGGAAATGCAGCGGCTTCCAGCCGAGCTCGGCGTTCTTCTTGATCGCCTGCGCCGCGAATTTCGGCGTGGTGATGTTCATGAACACGTCGGCGCCCGTGGCCTTCAGTCTCACGATGTGCGAGTCGATGGTCGGCTCGGAGACCTCATAGCTGTCCTCGATCACGATCATCGAGGCCGCCTTGGCGCCGAGGCCGTCCTTGAAGCCCTTCAGATAGTCCTTGCCGTAGTCGTCGTTCTGGTAGAGCACCGCGATCTTGGCGTCCGGCTTGTTCTTCAGGATGTACTTGGCGTAGATGATGGTCTCGCTCTGGTAGTTGGGCTGCCAGCCCATCGTCCACGGGAAGTTCTGCGGATCGTTCCACTTGGTGGCGCCGGTGGCGACGAACAGCTGCGGCACCTTCTTCTGGTTCATGTATTTCTGGATCGCCGAGTTTGGCGGCGTGCCGAGCGAGTTGAAGATCAGCAGCACCTCGTCGCTCTCGACCAGCTTGCGCGCCTGCTCCACGGTCTTCGGCGGCGAATAGGCATCGTCATAGGTCACGAAGTTGATCTTGCGGCCGTTGACGCCGCCTTCTGCGTTGACCTTGCGGAAAAAGGCCTCCTCGGTCTTGCCGATCACGCCGTAGGCGGAGGCCGGTCCGCTGTAGGGCATGATGTTGCCGATCTTGATTTCGGTGTCGGATGCGCCGGTGTCGTATTTCTTCTGGGCGGACGCTGTCGTGGAAACGGCGACAGCCAGCACGAGGGCAGCCGAGAAGGCCCCCAATCGCACACGTATTGCAGGCATCTTGATCTCCCTAGGTCGGTTTGAATGTGTCGTGTTCTTGATCGGGAGCGATCGTTGCGCGCCGCTCCGACACACATTGAATACCCTTCTCAGGCGCCCAGCAAGCAAAACACCCCGCCGGCGCCGTCGCAGCGAGGTGTTTCTTTGTCGTGAGGCCGTCGAATATTCCGGCGCGCGAGAAGAGGCGCGCCTCCTTCAATGGCGCAAAAGTTGTTCTGCTGGTTGTTAGCTATTTCGAATTGCGTCCTTGCGCGGCTTCAATGGCCGATCTCGCTCGAGATGACATCGCCGAACAGCTCCCATTTCCGGCCCTTGAACCGCATCATCTGCAGCTGCTCGATCGGGGCGAAGTCGTCCGGCGCGGTATTGATCTTGATGCCGGGCAGCAGCGTATCGGGCTCGAAGTCCTTCAGGCTTGCGGCCTGCCTCATGACGTTCTCGCGGGTGAGATCGTCGCCGCACATCTGCAGGACCTTCACCATGGTCTGCGCGGCGGCATAGCCGTACACCACGCCGGCATCCAGCTTGTTTGCCTTGGGTTCGTACTGCGCGAGGAAATTGTAGAACTTCTTCATGCCCTCATCGGCATTCCACTGCGGGTCGGAGCCGTCCTTCATGTACGTCGCCGACAGGATGCCTTGCGAAATCTCGACGCCGGCCGGCTCCAGCACGCCTCCGACCGATGCCGAGACGTTGGAGATGATGTGCATCGGATGCCAGTTGATCTCCGCCGCCTTCTTGATTCCCTGCGCGGCGAATTTCTGGCTGGTGAAACTGATGAAGATGTCGGCGCCGGCCGCCTTCAGCTTCACGACCCGCTCGTCGATTGCGGGCTCCGAAGTGTCGTAGGCTTCTTCCCGCACGATCATCGAAGCCTTGGCGCCGAGGCCCTCCTTCAACCCCTTTAGATAGTCTTTGCCGAAATCGTCGTTCTGGTAGAGCACGCCGATCTTTCCGCCTGGCTTCTCCTTCATGATGTACTTGGCATAGATGCGCGCCTCGCTGGCGTAGTTCGGCTGCCAGCCCATGGTCCAGGGATATTGCTTGGGATCGTTCCATTTCGACGCGCCGCTCGCCACGAACAATTGCGGCACCTTCTTCTCGTTCATGTACTTGCGGATGGCGCCATTGGTGGAGGTGCCGAGCGAGCCGAAGATCAAGAGCACGCCGTCGCTCTCGACCAGCTTGCGCGCCTGCTCGACCGTCTTCGGCGGCGTATAGGCGTCGTCATAAGAGATGAACTTGATCTTGCGGCCGTTGATGCCGCCCTCGGCATTGACCTTGTTGAAATAGGCCGCCTCGGTCCTGCCGATCGAGGCGTAGCCGGAAGCCGGGCCGCTATAGGGCATGATGTTACCGATCTTGATCTCGGTATCGGAAGCGCCGCTGTCGTATTTCTTCTGCGCCAGCACCTCGCTGCTCATTGCAGTGCACAGGGCGAGAGCGACCCAGAGGAACGCAACCTGGGAACGAACGCCGACCATTGCTCTCCTGCCCTGGAATGGATCGGTCGCATTGAACAAGATTGACGCCGGTCGTCAACAAAAAGCCCCCGCGGTCGCCCGCGGGGGCTCTTGGCATTGGACCATTCCGTCAGCGTGTCACTGGGAGGCAATGTCGCCGCTGATGATCTCCCCGAACAGTTCCCACCTCTCGCCCTTGAAGCGCATCATCTGAAGCTGCGCAATCGGGGCGAAGTCGGTGGGGCTGGTGTTGATCTTGACGCCGGGCAGCAGGGTGTCCGGCGCGAAGTCCTTCAGGCTCGCGGCCTGCTTCATGAGGTTGGCGCGGGTGAGATCGTCACCGCACATTTCCAGCACCTTGGCGAGGGTCGACGCGGCGCCGTAGCCATAGACCATGCTGGTGTCGGACTTGTCGGCACCCGGCATGTACTTGTCGACGAACTCGTGCCACCTCTTCATGCCGGGATCGTTGGCCCACTGCGGGTCGGTGGAGTCCTTGGCATAGGCAGCCGACAACACGCCCTGCGCGTTCTCGAAACCGGCCGGCTTCATCACGCTACCGACCGAGATCGACACGTTGGTGAGGATCTGGAGCGGCTTCCAGTTGAGCTCGGCGGTCTTCTTGATGGTCTGGGCCGCGAACTTCGGCGTGGTGTAGATCAGGAGCACGTCGGGATTGGCGGCCTTGATCTTGACGATGTGGCCGTCGATCGACGGCTCGGAAATCTCATAGCTCTCCTCCATGATGATCATGGAGGCGGCCTTGGCGCCGAGACCGTCCTTGGTGCCCTTGAGGTAGTCTTTGCCGAAATCGTCGTTCTGGTAGAGGATCGCGACCTTGGCGTCGGGCTTCTCCTTCATCAGCCACTTTGCGTAGATCTGCGCTTCGCTCTGGTAGGAGGGCTGCCAGCCCATGGTCCAGGGGAAGTTCTTCGGATCGTTCCACTTGGTCGCGCCGGTGGCCACGAAGAGCTGCGGGATCTTCTTGGCGTTGAGGTACTTCTGAATCGCCGTGTTCGAGGGCGTGCCGAGCGGGTTGAAGACGGCCAGCACCTCGTCGCTTTCGACCAGCTTGCGAACCTGCTCGACGGCCTTGGGCGGCGAATAGCCGTCGTCATAGGTGACGAAATTGATCTTGCGGCCGTTGATGCCGCCCTTGTCGTTGATCATCCTGAAGTAGGCTTCTTCGGTCTTGCCGATGATGCCATAGGCCGACGCCGGACCGCTGTACGGCATGATGTTGCCGATCTTGATCTCGGTATCACTTGCGCCGGTGTCGTATTTTTTTTGGGCGAGTGCAGCGCCGGAGGTGAGAGTGACGGCCGCCGTTGCCGTTACAAGCGCGGCGGCTCGCAGTGTTTTTTCGAAAAGCAATTGGGTCTCCTTCTTGAATGAACGCCTGGGTGACAGTCTTCAGTTCTTTCTGAGTTTGCCAACGAGCTGCTGGCCGAAGATCGCAACCTGCCTTGCGCCATGCGGCACGAGATAGATGACGAGGAACAGCAGCACGCCGAACACCGCGCCGGAGAGGCCCTTGGAGATGCTCTCCGCCATGTTGGGCACGAAGATGATGAAGGCCGCGCCGACGAACGAGCCGGGCAGCCAGCCGACCCCGCCGACGACCATGCCGAGGAACAGCGAGATCGCCAGCGTGATGGTGTAGCTGTCGGGCGCGACGAATTGCACGGCGATGGCGCCGAGCGAGCCGGCGACGCCGGTGATGCCGGCGGACACGCCGAACGCCAGTGTCTTGTAGAGCGCGACGTTGACGCCCATCGAGGAGGCCGCGATCTCGTTGTCGCGGATCGCCATGAAGGCGCGGCCGGAGCGGGAGCGCAGCAGGTTCACCGAGAAGATGTAGATCGCGACTGTCACCGCGAGGGTGAAATAGTACAGCCACATGTCCTGCGACATCGGCAGGCCGAACGGCGCGTCCGGCTTGGTGACGACGAGGCCCTGCACGCCGCCGGTCCAGTGCTCGAGGAAGTTCAGCTTGAGCAACTGCGGCATCGCGGTCGCGAGCGCGAAGGTCGCGAGCGCGAGATAGATGCCCGACAGCCGCAGCGCCGGCTTGCCGAACAGGTAACCGAATCCGAAGCAGATCACGGCGGACACCGGAATGGTCAGGGCGTAGTTGATGTTGGCGTGCTCCATCAGCACCGCCGAGGTGTAGGCGCCGACGGCGTAGAACGCACTCTGCCCGAGCGAGAACTGGCCGGAGCCGCCGGTCAGGATGTTCAACGCCAGCACGGCGAGCCCGTAGATCAGGAGCATCGTCATCTGGAAGATGATGAAGTTCTTGACGAACATCGGCACGACCAGCAGCGCCGCAAGCACCACGAGCGAGGTGCCGGTGCCCAGCGTCATGGCCCGCTTCGGAACCGCCTCGACCGCCTCGTGGCCCTCGGCAATGGCTTCTTCTGCTGCGCTCATGATCAAACTCGCTTGACGATTTGCCGGCCGAACAGGCCAGCGGGTTTGACGACCAGGACGGAAACGATCAGCGCGAGCGCGATCGGGAGTTTCAACTCGTTGCCGACGCCGGGAATGTAGGTGCCGGCGAGGTTCTCGAAAACACCGACAAGGAAGCCGCCGACCACCGCGCCGAACGGGCTGCTCAGTCCGCCGAGCACCGCGGCGGCGAAGCCGTAGATCAGCACGCCGCCCATCATGTTGGGCTCGAGGAACACCACAGGAGCGATCAGCATGCCGGCGATCGAGCCGATCGCAGTCGCCATGCCCCAGCCGAGCGCGATCATCCAGCTCGTGTTGATGCCGACGAGGCGGGCCGATTCAGGCACCGACGCGGCAGCGCGCATCGCAAGGCCGATCCGCGTGTACTGGAAGAAGAAATAGAGCGCGAGCAGCAGCGCCACGGTGACGCCGATCATGCCGGCCTGGTGCGTCGAGATCAGCTGGCTGCCGAGAAACGGTGCGGATCCGAACGGGGTCGGATACTGCTTGATCGTGAAGTCCCAGATCAGGCCGGCCGAGGAGTTGATGATTGCAAACAGCGCGATGAAGCCCGCGACGTTGGTCAGCACCGGTGCCTTCGCGAGCGGCTTGAACAGGATGCGCTCGATCGCGATGCCGGCGACGAAGGAGAACGCCAGCGTCATCAGGAAGGCGGCCCAATAGGATACGCCCCACTGCATCAGCTGCCAGGAGATGAAGGTCGAGAACATCGCCATCTCTCCTTGCGCGAAGTTGAGATGGTCGATGGCCTGATAGATCATGACGACGGCCAAGGCCATGCAGGCATAGATCGCGCCCGTGGCGATGCCGGCCAGGACCTGGTTGGTGAAAAGCTCCATTGCCCCGGCTCCCTCAGTAACCCAGATAGGATTTGCGGATTTCTTCGTTGTTCGCGATGTCCTTGGCGTTGCCCGACATCACGATGCGTCCGGTCTCGATCACATAGGCCTGGTCGGCGAGCTCGAGCGCGAGCTGGGCGTTCTGCTCGACCACGAGGATCGACACCTTGTCCTCGCGGTTGATCTTCCCGAGGATGCCGAACAGGTCGCGCACGACGAGCGGCGCGAGGCCGAAGGACGGCTCGTCGAGCAGCATCAGCCGCGGCCGCAGCATCAGGGCGCGGGCGACCGCGAGCATCTGCTGCTCGCCGCCGGAGAGCGTGCCGGCCTGCTGGGTGTGGCGCTGCTTCAGGACCGGGAAATGCGCATACATGCGCTCGATGTCGGAGACGATGCCTGCGCTGTCCTTGCGGGTGATCGCCCCCAGCTGAAGGTTCTCCTCGACGGTCATGTTGGTGAAGGTGCCACGGCCCTGCGGCACGTGGGCGATGCCGAACCGCACGATGCTCTCGGTGGAGCGGTTGTTCAGCGGCTTGCCTTCGAACTCGACTCCGCCCGTGGAACGCACCATGTTGCAGATCGCGCGCAGCGTGGTGGTCTTGCCGGCGCCGTTGGCACCCAGCAGCGTCGTCAGCGAGCCCTCGTTGAGCGAGAACGACAGGCCGTGGAGCGCCTGGACCTGGCCGTAATAGGCGCGCAGGTCCTTGACGTTGAGCAGTGGCGTCATTGATCTTTGCTCCCGAGATAGGCCTTGATGACGTCGGGGTCCGCCTGCACCTGGGCGGGAGTGCCTTCCGCGAGCTTCTTGCCGAAATTCAGCGCGACGACGTGGTCGGCGATCGACATCACGAGGCCCATGTGATGCTCGACCAGCAGCACGGTCATGTGGCGCTCGCTGCGGATTTTGCGGATGAGGTCGCCGAGCACGTAGACTTCCTCGTGGTTGAGGCCGCCGGCCGGCTCGTCGAGCAGCAGGATCTTCGGATCCGCTGCCAGCGCGCGCGCCAGCTCGACGCGCTTCTGCGTGCCGAACGGCAGGCCGGACACGACGGTGTGGGCGACATCCTCGAGGCCGAGGTAGGCGAGGATCTCCTGCACCTTCCTGTTGATGCTGGTCTCGCTGCGCCGGACCCAGGCAAGCCTCAAGGAGTCGCTGATGATGTCACTGGAGGTCTTCGCATGCGCGCCGACGCGGACGTTGTCCATCACCGACAGGTTCGGAAACAGCGCCACGTTCTGGAACGTGCGGCCGATGCCGATCTCGGCGATCCGGTGCGGCGGCCGCGACAGGATGCTCACGCCGTCCATCAGGATGTCGCCGGACGACGGCTGATACAGTCGCGAGAGACAATTGAAGAGCGTCGTCTTGCCGGCACCGTTGGGGCCGATCAAGCCGAGGATCTGGCCCTTGTGCATGTCGAAGGACACGCCGTTGAGCGCGACGATGCCGCCAAACACGACGCTGACGTCGCGAACGGCGAGCAGGGGCGATGTCCCCTGCGCGAGTTGAGCCTGCGTCATCTCGTCTCGCTCACGTCGTTCAGTGAGCGATGGGGCGATGCGAACCGCTCCCGATGATGACAAACGCTATCTGATCCCCTCAGCCACACGCGCAACTTTCCCTCCTGATTTCAGCTTTTTGCTGATGTCTTTTTTTGAATGCGGCATCAAACCCCCGAGCGCCGCTTCGATGTTCCTTACCATCGCTACGAGACGCGGTCCAATGTCGTTGATCAAACGCTCTTCCGTGAAGCGGAATGCCGGCGCGCCGCAATTGAATGCGTAAGGGCCGGTTCCGTCATTAAGCCTGAGTGCGACCCCGGCGGCGCCGATGTCGTCGTGCCAGTCGCCGACCGAAATCGCGAAACCGTACTTCGCGACAGTCTCGCCGGAACGTTCCAATCCGTCGCGCATCTTCGGCCAGCGGCTGCCGTAATGTTCGCGCAGGATGCGCGACACTTCGGCGCGATCCGCGTCGTCGAGCGCCCAGAAATAGGCACGGCCCATCGCGCTGGTTGCAATGGGCACGCGCGAGCCGACGTCAAGTTGAACGCCGACCGTCTCACTGCCGCGGCTCTGCCCGAAATAGATCATGCTGTGACGGTCGCGGCCGCCAACGGCGACGGCGCCGCCGGTCGCGCGCATCACTTCCTCGCGAAACGGCTCGGACAAATGCCGAACGCCGAGGTTGGCCAGCGCCGCGTAACCCAGCGACATCGCGGCCGGTGCGAGCTGGTACTTCTCGAAGCGGGGAACCGGCGTCAGATAACCGAGCTTGGTCAATGTGTAGGTCAGCCGCGACACGGTTGGCTTGGGCAGATTGGTGCGGGCCGCAATCTCCTGATTACCGAGAAGGCCGTCATTGGGGTGGAACGCGCGCAATACATCCAGTCCGCGGGAAAGCGCGACGACGAAATTCCGATCGGTCGCAGTCTTCTTTCCTGTACGCTTCATCCCTGATCTGCTTCTTGCGCGGAGTCGTTGACAACGTCCGTGCTTCAAAATAACCCTGCCGTCAAGATGCGGAATTAAATTCCGCAGCGCGAAATCGACAAAAGTATATAACCCTACCAAGGAGGGACACCGTGAGCGAAGTGGTCAAGCTTGAGCGTCATGACGAAGTCGGGATCGTCACGGTCGACAGCCCTCCGGTCAACGCGCTGAGTGCCGCAGTGCGCGGCGGCATCCTCGAGTGCATCAAGGCTGCCGTCGCCGATCCCGCCATCAAGGGCATCGTCCTGACCTGCGGCGGCCGCACCTTCATTGCCGGCGCCGACATCACTGAATTCGGCAAGCCGCCGAAGCCGCCCGCCCTCAACGACGTGCTGTCCGAGATCGAGAATTCGCCGAAGCCGGTCGTTGCCGCGATCCACGGCACTGCCCTCGGCGGCGGTCTGGAGGTCGCGCTCGCCTGTCATTTCCGCGTCGCGGTGAAGGAGGCCAAGCTCGGTCTGCCCGAGGTGAAGCTCGGCCTGCTGCCGGGCGCCGGGGGCACGCAGCGCCTGCCCCGTGCGGTCGGTCCCGAACTCGCGGTCAAGATGATCGTCGGCGGCGACCCCATCGGTGCGGCGGAAGCGCTGAAGAACGGCTTGATCGAGCAGATCGTGGAAGGTCCGGCCTCCGGCGGCGAAGCCTTCGTGCGCAAGATTCTCGCGGAGAAGCGTCCGCTGCGGCGCCTGCGCGACGACGATTCCAAGCTCGCGGCCGCCAAGGCCGACCGCTCGATCTTCACCAATGCCGTCGCCGCCATGACCAAGAAGTCGCGCGGCCTGGAGGCGCCGTTCGCCGCAGCCGATGCCGTCGGCTACGCCATTGACCTACCTTTTGACGAAGGGCTGAAGAAGGAGCGCGAGGGCTTCCTCAAGCTCGTCACCAGCGACCAGTCCAAGGCGCAGCGCTACGCCTTCTTCGCCGAGCGCGAGGCCAACAAGATCGCGGGCGTGCCTGAAGGCACCAAGCCGCGCCCCGTCAATCGCGTCGCGATCCTTGGCGCCGGCACCATGGGCGGCGGCATTGCGATGTCCTTTGCCAATGCCGGCATTCCCGTCACCCTGATCGAGACGGGCGAGGAGCAGCTCAAGCGCGGCATGGGCGTGATGCAGAAGAACTGGGAGGCGACCGCCGCGCGCGGCGGCATTCCGGCCGATGCACCCGCCAAGCGCATGGCGCTGATCGACGGCAAGGTCGGCATTGAGAATGTCGGCGATGCCGACCTCGTGATCGAGGCGGTGTTCGAGACCATGGCGGTGAAGAAGGAAGTGTTCGCCAAGCTCGACCAGTACGCCAAGCAAGGCGCGGTGCTCGCTTCCAACACCTCGTATCTCAACATCGACGAGATCGCGAAGTCGACCAAGCGTCCGCAGGACGTGCTCGGCATGCACTTCTTCTCGCCGGCCAACGTCATGAAGCTGTGCGAGATCGTGCGCGCCGACAAGACCGCGCCGGATGCGCTCGTCACGGCGGTGACGATCGCACGCAAGATCGCCAAGGTGCCGGCCGTTGTCGGTGTCTGCGACGGCTTCGTCGGCAACCGCATGCTCGCCCAGCGCGGCAAGCAGGCCGAGAAGCTGCTGTTTGAAGGCGCGCTGCCGCAGCAGGTCGACGCCGTCGTCACCAAGTTCGGCATGCCGATGGGCCCGTTCGCGATGGGCGATCTCGCCGGACTCGACATCGGCTGGCGCTCGCGCAAGGACCGCGGGATCAAGTCGGAGATCGCCGACGCGCTGTGCGAAGCCGGCCGTTTCGGCCAGAAGACCGGCAAGGGCTACTACAAGTACGAAGCCGGCTCTCGCGCGCCGCTGCCCGACCCCGAGGTCGAGAAGCTGATCGACGAGACGCTGCTGCGCCTCGGGCGCAAGAAGCGCGTCGTCAGCGACGAGGAGATCCTCGAGCGCATGATGTATCCGATGATCAACGAGGGCGCGAAGATCCTCGAAGAGGGCATCGCCGCGCGCCCGTCCGACATCGACGTGGTCTGGCTCTACGGCTATGGCTGGCCGATCTACCGCGGTGGCCCGATGTTCTGGGCCGACAGCGTCGGCCTCAAGCACATCGCCGATCGCCTGTCGTTCTACGCCAAGGAGACCAACGACCCCAGCCTCGAGCCTGCGCCGCTGCTGAAGAAGCTCGCGGCGGAGGGCAAGACCTTCGCCTCGCTGGCGGCGACATCGAAGGCGGCGTGATGGGGGCTTGCACTCTCGGCGTCATTCTCCGTTGCGCCATTGCGCAACGGAGGTGGCCCGCAGGGCCGGGCCCGGAATCCATTTCGTCCTGGAGTGCGCTGCCTGAAGGATTCCGGGTTCGATGCTTCGCATCGCCCCGGAATGACGACCGATTGTGATGCAGAGAATGACCCATCCCGGCGAACAGTTTTATCCCGAGGGCGTGCGTTGGGACGACGCAATCGTCCAGGGCACGCTCCCTGACCTCTTGTCGAAAGCTGCCGCCGAGTACGGCCCGCGCACCGCGCTGGAATTCCGCGATCGTCCGATCACCTATGCCGAGCTTGCCGCGATGGCCGAGCGCGCGGCTGCGGCGTTCCTGCGCGCCGGTTGCGGCAAGAACTCTTCCGTCGCGCTGTTCCTCGGCAACACGCCCGACCATCCCGTCAATTTCTTCGGCGCGCTCAAGGCCGGCGCCCGCGTCGCGCATCTGTCGCCGCTCGACGGCGAGATCGCGCTGACCCACAAGGTCTCCGATTCAGGCTCGCGCCTGCTCGTCACCTCGAACCTCCAGGCGCTGCTGCCGACCGCGCTGAAGTTCCTGGAGAAGGGGCTGATCGATCGTCTCGTCGTCTGCGAGGACGATCATTGGGGCAGGATCGGCACGCCGCAGGCGGCGATCCCCGATGATCCCCGCATCGTGACCTTCAAGGCCTTCGTCGAGGGCGCCACCGCGCCGGCGGAGTGGCCGCAAGTTACCGCCGACGACGTCGCGCTGCTGCAATATACCGGCGGCACCACCGGCCTGCCCAAGGGCGCGATGCTGACCCACGGCAATCTCACCTCCGCCGTCTCGATCTACGACGTCTGGGGCAAGCCATCGCGCGCCGCGCGCGGTGAGGTCATTGAACGCGTGATCTGCGTGCTGCCGCTGTTCCACATCTACGCGCTGACCGTCGTGCTCCTGTCCTCGCTCAGCCGCGGCCATCTGATCTCGCTTCACCAGCGCTTCGACGTCGAAGCTGTCATGCGCGACATTGAAATCAAGCGCGCCACGTATTTTCCCGGCGTGCCGACCATGTGGATCGCGATCGCCGCGCTGCCGGACCTCGACAAGCGCGACTTCTCTTCCCTCGCCACGATCGGCTCCGGCGGCGCGCCGCTGCCGGTGGAGATCGCGAGCTTCTTCGAACGCAAGGTCGGCAAGAAGCTCAAGAGCGGCTGGGGCATGACCGAGACCTGCTCGCCCGGCACCGGCCATCCGCCCACGGGGCCGGACAAGCCCGGCTCGATCGGCCTGATGCTGCCAGGCATCGAGCTCGACGTCGTCGCACTCGACGATCCGACAAAGGTGCTGCCGCCAGGCGAAGTCGGCGAGATCCGCATCAAGGGGCCGAACGTCACCAGGGGCTACTGGAACAAGCCGGAAGGATCGGCGGACGCGTTCATCGACGGCCGCTTCCTCACCGGCGACATCGGCTACATGGATGAAGACGGCTATTTCTTCCTCGTCGACCGCAAGAAGGACATGATCATCTCCGGCGGCTTCAACGTCTATCCGCAGATGATCGAGCAGGCGATCTACACCATTCCCGGCGTGCACGAGGTCATCGTGCTCGGCATCCCCGACCAGTATCGGGGCGAGGCCGCAAAGGCCTTCATCAAGCTGAGGCCCGACGCAAGGCCGTTCTCGCTCGACGAGCTGCGCGCGCAGCTCAATGGCAAGCTCGGCAAGCACGAACTGCCGGCGGCGGTCGAGTTCGTCGACGATCTGCCGCGCACGCCGGTCGGAAAATTGTCGCGGCACGAATTGCGCCAGCAGCAGAAACCATCACAATCCAGCAAAACCGCATCAGGAGTTCGTTCTTGACAGACGCCGTCATCGTTTCCACCGCCCGCACTCCGATTGGCAAGGCCTATCGCGGCGCGCTCAATGCCACCGAGGGCGCGACCCTGCTCGGCCACGCCATCGGCGAAGCCGTCGCACGTGCCAAGATCGATCCGAAGGAGGTCGAGGACGTCGTGATGGGCGCAGCGCTCCAGCAGGGCGCGACCGGCGGCAACATCGCCCGCAAGGCGCTGCTCCGCGCCGGCCTGCCCGTCACCGTCGCCGGCACCACGATCGACCGGCAATGCGCCTCGGGCCTGCAGGCGATCGCGCTCGCCGCGCGCTCGGTGATCTTCGACGGCGTCGAGATCGCGGTCGGCGGCGGCGGCGAGTCGATCAGCCTCGTGCAGAACGACAAGATGAACGGCTTCCACGCCCAGGATCCGGCGCTGCTCAAGATCAAGGGCGAGGTCTACATGCCCATGATCGACACCGCCGAGGTCGTCGCCAAGCGCTACGGCATCTCGCGCGAACGCCAGGACGAATATTCGCTGGAGAGCCAGCGGCGCACGGCCGCTGCGCAGCAGGGCGGCAAGTTCAAGGACGAGATCGCGCCGATCACCACGCAGATGGCGGTCACCGACAAGGCCAGCGGCGCCGTGTCGATGAAGGAGATCACGCTGTCGCAGGACGAAGGTCCGCGCCCCGAGACCACCATCGAAGGCCTCGCCGGCCTCAAGCCCGTGCGCGGCGAAGGCTTCACCATCACCGCCGGCAATGCCAGCCAGCTCTCCGACGGCGCCAGCGCCAGCGTGATCATGAGCGACAAGGAAGCCTCGAAGCGCGGCCTCAAGCCGCTCGGCATCTTCCGCGGCTTCGTCTCCGCGGGCTGCGAGCCGGACGAGATGGGCATCGGCCCGGTCTTCGCCGTGCCGCGCCTGCTCAAGCGCCACGGTCTCACCGTCGACGACATCGGTCTCTGGGAATTGAACGAAGCCTTCGCGGTGCAGGTGCTGTATTGCCGCGACAAGCTCGGCATCGACCCCGACAAGATCAACGTCGACGGCGGCGCGATCTCGGTCGGCCACCCCTACGGCATGTCGGGCGCGCGCCTCACCGGCCATGCCCTGATCGAAGGCCGCCGCCGCAAGGCGAAGTATGCGGTCGTCACCATGTGCGTCGGCGGCGGCATGGGCGCGGCGGGGCTGTTCGAGGTGCTGCAGTAGTGGGCTCCGTCGTTCCGGGCATTCGCGTCAGCGAATGAATCCGGAACCTCGAGCCACGATCTCCGGATTCCGGGTTCGCGCTGCGCGCGCCCCGGAATGACGAATAGGGAATAACGTTTCACAGGAGGATCCGATGGATCTCGCATTCACGAAAGAAGAGCAGGCGTTTCGCGAGGAAGTGCGGCAGTTCTTCCGCGACAACGTGCCGCCGGAGACGCGGCGCAAGATGGTCGAGGGCCGTCATCTGTCGAAGGACGAGATGGTGACGTGGTGGCGCATCCTCAACAAGAAGGGCTGGGGCGTCAGCCACTGGCCGAAGGAATATGGCGGCACCGGGTGGACCGCCGTTCAGCACTACATCTTCAACGAGGAGCTCCAGGCCCATCCCGCGCCGCAGCCGCTCGCTTTCGGCGTCAGCATGGTCGGCCCGGTCATCTACACCTTCGGCAACGAGGAGCAGAAGAAGAAGTATCTGCCGCGCATCGCCAATGTCGACGATTGGTGGTGCCAGGGCTTCTCCGAGCCCGGCTCCGGCTCCGACCTCGCTTCGCTCAAGACCAAGGCCGAGCGCCGTGGCGACAAGTGGATCATCAACGGCCAGAAGACCTGGACCACGCTGGCCCAGCACGCCGACATGATCTTCTGCCTCTGCCGCACCGACAACAACGCCAAGAAGCAGATGGGCATCTCCTTCATCGTGTTCTCGATGAAGTCCAAGGGCGTCACCGTGCGCCCGATCCAGACCATCGACGGCGGCCATGAGGTCAACGAGGTCTTCTTCGACGACGTCGAGGTGCCCATCGAGAACCTGATCGGCGAAGAGAACAAGGGCTGGGACTACGCCAAGTTCCTGCTGGGCAACGAACGCACCGGCATCGCCCGCGTCGGCGTCTCCAAGGAGCGCATCCGCCGCATCAAGGATCTGGCGTCGAAGGTCGAGGCCGGCGGCAAGCCGATCATCCAGGATCCTGCCTTCCGCGAGAAGCTCGCGGCCTGCGAGATCGAGCTGAAGGCGCTCGAGCTGACCCAGCTCCGCGTCGTCGCCGACGAAGGCAAGCACGGCAAGGGCAAGCCCAATCCCGCCTCCTCGGTGCTGAAGATCAAGGGCTCGGAGATCCAGCAGACCACCACCGAGCTGCTGATGGAAGTGATCGGCCCGTTCGCCGCGCCATACGACGTGCACGGCGACGACGGCTCGAACGAAGCCATGGACTGGACCGCCCAGATCGCGCCGAGCTACTTCAACAACCGCAAGGTCTCGATCTACGGCGGCTCCAACGAGATCCAGCGCAACATCATCGCCAAGGCGGTGCTGGGGCTGTGATTGCATATCACCGCCACGCACGCGCCGTCATGGCCGGGCTTGACCCGGCCTCCACGCCCAGCGGCACGAAACGTGGATGCCCGGCTCAAGGCCGGGCATGACGAAATCAGATACCGGGAGAGTAGAGAAACATGGATTTTGATCTGAACGAGGAGCAGCGGCTTCTCAAGGAAAGCATCGACGGCCTGCTGACCGATTCCTACGATTTCGAGCAGCGCAAGAAGTACATGAAGGAGAAGGGCGGCTGGAGCAAGACCGTCTGGCTCAAGCTCGCCGAGCAGGGCCTGCTCGGCCTGCCCTTCGCGGAGGCCGATGGCGGCTTCGGCGGCGGCGGTGTCGAGACCATGATCGTGATGGAGGCGCTCGGCAAGGCCCTGGTGCTGGAGCCTTATCTCGCCACGGTCGTGATCGGCGGCGGCTTCCTGCGCCATGCCGGCAGCGACGCGCAGAAGGCGGCGCACGTGCCCGGGATCATCGACGGCAGCAAGACGCTCGCCTTCGCCCAGCTCGAGAAGAACTCGCGCTACGACCTGTTCGACGTCTCGACGACGGCGAAGAAGAAGGGCGACGGCTGGGTGATCGACGGCGAGAAGTTCGTCGTGCTCAACGGCGAGAGCGCCGACACGCTCGTCGTCACCGCGCGCACCAAGGGTGACCGCCGCGACAGAAGCGGCATCGGCGTGTTCCTTGTGCCCGGCAATGCCAAGGGCGTCGGCAGAAAGGGCTATCCCACCCAGGACGGTCTGCACGCTGCCGACATCACCTTCACCGGCGTCGAGGTCGGTGCGGACGCCGTTCTCGGCAATCCCGAAGACTCGCTCGCGCTGATCGAGCGCGTGGTGGATGAGGCCCGCATCGCGCTGTGCGCCGAAGCGGTCGGCCTGATGGACGAGTCGCTGAAGACCACGGTCGAGTACATCAAGACCCGCAAGCAGTTCGGCGTTGCGATCGGCTCGTTCCAGAGCCTCCAGCATCGCGCGTCCGACATGTTCGTCGCCGCCGAGCAGGCCCGCTCGATGTCGATGTTCGCGACCATGGCGGGCGATTTCGACGACGCCAAGGAGCGCACGAACGCCATCGCCGCGGCCAAGGTGCAGATCGGCAAGTCGGCCAAGTTCGTCGGCCAGCAATCGATCCAGCTCCACGGCGGCATCGGCATGACCATGGAGGCCAGAATAGGCCACTACTTCAAGCGGCTCACCATGATCGAGAACAGCTTCGGCGACACCGACTACCACCAGCGCCGCGTCGCGGACGCGGGCGGGTTGATCTGATAGCTCCGCCGTCATTGCGAGCGAAGCGAAGCAATCCAGACTGTCTCCACTGCGACATCGCTGGCTTGCTTCGTCGCTTCGCTCCTCGCAATGACGGCGCCGTTGGCGCAGCGAGGCAATAACAAATGAAGAACACCCCGTTCGATCTCACCGGCAAGGTCGCCGTCGTCACCGGCTCCAGCCGCGGCATCGGCCGCTCGTCGGCCGAACTGCTCGCCAGGCTCGGCGCCAAGGTCGTGGTCTCCTCGCGCAAGGCGGATGCCTGCAAGGAGGTCGCCGACGGCATCAATGCGGCCGGCGGCGACGCCATCGTCATCCCCTGCAACATCGCGCGCAAGAACGAGGTCGAGGCGTTGATCGCGGGCGCGACCAAGCATTACGGCAAGATCGACATCCTCGTCTGCAACGCCGCGGTGAACCCGTATTACGGCCCGCTGCTCGACATCACAGACGAAGCCTTCGACAAGATCATGGGCTCGAACGTCAAGAGCAACATCTGGCTCTCCGCGCTGGCGATCCCGCAAATGGCCGAGCGCGGCAACGGCTCGGTGATCATCATCTCCTCGATCGGCGGCTTGCGCGGCTCCACCGTGATCGGCGCCTACGGCATCTCCAAGGCTGCCGATTTCGCGCTGTGCCGCTCGCTCGCCGGCGAATGGGGACCGAAGGGTGTCCGCGTCAACTGCATCGCCCCCGGCCTCGTCAAGACCGATTTCGCCCGCGCGCTGTGGGAGGACGAAGCCAATTTGAAGCGCCGCACCGCCACCACCCCGCTCCGCCGCATCGGCGAACCGGACGAGATCGCCGGGGCCGTCGCCTACCTCGCCTCCGACGCCTCGAGCTTCATGACCGGCCAGACCATCGTCATCGACGGCGGCGTGACGACGGCGGCGGTCTAAAACATGACGGGATGAGGGTTGATCGATGCAGCGGCGGAGGTGCGCTCCCTCTCCCGCAAGCGGCAGAGGTGAACGACCCGCGGCAATCGATACGAGCTGGAGCCATTCGGCCTTAGAGCGTTTTCGAGCGAAGTGGATACAGGCTCGCGTCGAGAGAACGCGACAAAGCAAGAATCCAGAGCCCCGTTCCGATTGCAGCGGAACGGGCAGGGCTCCAGCCGCAGGGGGCCTCTATCAACGGCGCGTGCCGTCTCGCGCGGCCAGCATACTTTCCATGGCGCGGACGACGATCAAGGCCGATCGTTCATCCAGATGCACGCCGTCGGCCCAGCGCAGTTCGCCCATCGGCGGCTCGACCCGCAGCCAAAGCGCGCGATCCGGAAAGGCTTCGCTGGCGATCTCCCGCGTCGTTCGAACCAGGCGGGTATCCTCGATCTCCGGCGCGAAGGGGACGTGCATGAGGAAGACCTTGGCGCCGCGCCGTTGCAGATCGTCGATGAGCCCTCTGATGCGGACCACATTCGCGCGTGCCGGCGCGGTCGGATCACCGTCGTTCATCTGCTCCCGCGCGCGGTCGAGATAGATCTTGTTGTCGAATGTATCAGGTGGCTGGCTGAGCAGGCGATCGTGCCCGGCGCGGGCCTGGACGGCATCGCGGGCGGCGTGATTCCAGGTTTCATAGGCCGCGACCGCCGTTCGCACCGGACGTAGCAGCAGCGCGTCCGCGCGCGCGCCGCCTGAGAATGCCTCGGTCAGCGCGCGGTCGGCCTCGCGCGAAAGGATGTTCGTCTCGATCAGGACGACCTTGGGCAGGCTTGCCTGCCCGGCGACGATCTCGAGCCCGGTCACCGGCGAGCCTCCGGCCAGCGCCAGATTGCGGACGCCGGGCAGCGAGAAATACTCCTCCTTGAGACGCCATGTCACCGAGCTGCCGACCAGCACGATGTCAGGCGTGGGCTCCCGCACATAGCGGTTGAGGGTGACGAGGCTGCCGTCGCGGGTGGTGACGGCCGGCTGTTGCAGCGCCGAGCCGAAGCGCGCGGTGGCGAGGCCGCAGGCGAGCAGCAGCGCCGCCGCGACGCAAGCACACTTGACCATCCACGAAAGCGTCGGTTCCTGCCGCATGTCAGAACTGGAAGTAGATGAAGGCGCTGTCGGGCCCCGCCTCGAGGTAAGCGAGCGCCCCGAGCGCACCATAGAGATATGGCTCCCATCGCCGCAACCGGCCGTCGACGAGCGCGCCGATGCCGATATGCTGGATGATCACCGGCAAGGCGTAGAGCAGGGCAAGGTTGGTGAACAGTTTTGGCGGATTGGGGGCGTCGGTCGCGATGAACATCCCCTGGAGGTAGCCGAGCGCGTGATCGAAATTCGGCAGCTTGAAGAAGATCCAGAGCAGCGTGACGCAGAAGAAGACGATTCCCATCCGGATCACGCGCACCGCAGGGCTTTGGTTGCCGATAAGCTTCAGGAACGGCCGCTCGATCACGAGCAGCAGCCCGTGCGCCATGCCCCACAGCGCGTAGCTCAGGCTCGCGCCATGCCAGAGCCCGCCCAGCGTCATCACGATCATCAGGTTGAGATAGGTGCGCCCCACGCCATGCCGGTTGCCGCCGAGGGGAATGTACAGATAGGTCCTGAGCCAGGTCGACAGGGAGATATGCCATCGCGTCCAGAACTCCGAGAACGATGTCGAGATGTAGGGCAGGTTGAAGTTCACGGGCAGGCGGTAGCCGAACAAGAGACCGAGGCCGAGCGCGATCGCGGAGTAGCCGAAGAAGTCGGCGTAAATCTGGTAGCTGTAGAGGAATACGAGCAGCCAGCGGTCCTGCGTGCGCAGCGTCTCGTAGAGAGGGAAGTCCATGTAGGACGTCATCTCGTTGAGATTGTTCGCCACATACAGCTTGAAGAAGTAGCCGACGAGAATCCATTTCGCGGCCTCGACGAAGGCGACGTCGTTGATCCGCTTGGGCACGATCTGCGGCATGAACTGGGCCGCGCGCGTGATCGGTCCGGACACCAGCTGCGGGAAGAAGATGATGTAGAGGAAGACGTCGCGCAGGGGCACGGTGCGCTTCTCGCGCGTCAGATCGACCAGCAGGCTGATGTTGTGGAACACGAAGAAGGAGATGCCGATCGGCAGCGGCAGCCGCAGCAGGAAATCGAGCGGCGCGACGCCGGTCAGAGCGGCGGCACCGGCATCGACGAACAGGAGCTTGTACTTGAAGAACGCCAGCAGGCCGAGATTGAAGACGATGCCGGCCGGCATCCAGACGGTTCGGTTCTCGAACGCGAGCACCAGGCAGATATGCGTTCCGAGCACCGCGACGAGCAGCAGCGGCAGGAGTTCGGGTTGGCCGAAGCCGTAGAAGAACACGCTGGCGGCCACGAGCAGCTGCACCTGGAAACGGCGCAAAGGCGGCAGGTAATAGGCGCCGAACACGACGGCGACGAAGACGCCGAACTGATACGAAGTAAACGTCATGCCGCCCCGTCTTGCCCGGCGAGGCATGTAGCATTTCGGCGGCGTTGGTCCTAGTCTGGTGTTCCTGACTCTCCGCTTGAGGGGGAGGGGCGACCGCGCGGAGCGCGGGGCGGGGTGAGGCCACAACGGTAGTCTCACCGGATCGAAGAAGCGCTGCGCGCACACGACAGGGGGATCACTCGGGGAGGGTCTGTCACCCCACCCCGTCTCACATTCCGCTGCGCTCCATGTGAGCCGACCCTCCCCCTCCAGGGAGGGTTAAGAGGCAGTCCGCCTTGACCTGTCGAACGCAATCCCGTTTTCTCTGCCCGACATAACGACCTTTCCGGAAACACGCCAAGGGACCCTGCCATGTCTTTCGTCCTCGCCATCGACCAGGGCACCACCTCCTCGCGCGCCATCGTGTTTCGCGGCGACATTTCCATCGCGGCGAAGGCGCAAGCCGAGTTCCCGCAGCATTTCCCGGCGTCGGGCTGGGTTGAGCACGAGCCCGAGGACATCTGGACCTCGACCTTGATGGTCTGCCGGGAGGCCATCGCGCAGGCCGGCATCGGCGCAAAGGACATCGCCGCGATCGGCATCACCAATCAGCGCGAGACCACCGTGGTGTGGGACCGCGCCACCGGCCAGGCCGTGCACCGCGCCATCGTCTGGCAGGACCGCCGCACCGCCGACATCTGCGCCAGGCTGAAAGCCGACGGCCGCGAGCCCGTGATCTCGCAGAAGACCGGCCTGATCATCGATCCCTATTTCTCCGGAACGAAAGTCGCATGGATCCTCGACCACGTGCCCGGCGCCCGCGCGCGCGCCGCGCGCGGCGAATTGATGTTCGGCACCGTCGATTGCTACCTGCTGTGGCGCCTCACCGGCGGCAAGGTGCACGCCACCGACGCCACCAATGCCTCGCGCACGCTGCTGTTCAACATCCACACCGGCCAGTGGGACGACGAGCTGCTGGAGATCATCGGCGTGCCGCGCTCGATGCTGCCCGAGGTGAAGGATTCCTCCGCGCGCTTCGGCGAGAGCACGCCCGACCTGTTCGGCGGCCCGATCGCCATCTCCGGCATCGCCGGCGACCAGCAGGCCGCCACCATCGGCCAGGCCTGCTTCCGCCCGGGCATGATGAAGTCCACCTACGGCACCGGCTGCTTCGCCTTGCTCAACACCGGCACCACGCCGGTCGTGTCGAAGAACAAGCTGCTCACCACCGTCGCCTATCAGCTCGACGGCAAGCGCACCTACGCGCTGGAAGGCTCGATCTTCGTGGCAGGCTCGGCGGTGCAATGGCTGCGCGACGGCCTCGGCATCATCAAGCACGCCGCTGAAACCGGCCCGCTAGCCGACCAGTCGGACTCGATGCAGAGCGTCTATCTCGTCCCGGCCTTCGTCGGCATGGGCGCGCCCTATTGGAATCCGCGCGTGCGCGGCGCGCTGTTCGGCCTCACCCGCAACACCGGCCCCGCCGAGCTCGCCCATGCCGCGCTGGAAAGCGTCTGCTACCAGACCTACGACCTCTGGGCCGCGATGCGCGCGGACTGGCCGAGCTCGGAAACCGCCAGCGTCGTGCTGCGCGTCGACGGCGGCATGACCGCCTCCGACTGGACCATGCAGCGCCTCGCCGATCTGCTCGACGCCCCGGTCGATCGCCCCGTGATCCAGGAGACCACGGCATTGGGCGCCGCCTATCTCGCCGGCCTCAATGCCGGCGTCTATCCCGAGCCGACCAGGTTCGCCGACAATTGGCGCCTCGAGCACCGCTTCAAGCCGAACATGAGCCAGGCGACGAGGGAGCGGAAGCTGGCGGGATGGGCGCGGGCAGTGAAGGGCGTGCTGGCGAGCGACGAGGGGGAGGGGTAGAGATACACGCTCTCTCAACGTCATTGCGAGGAGCCCTTGCGACGAAGCAATCCAGACTGTCTCCGCGGAGACAGTCTGGATTGCTTCGCTGCGCTCGCAATGACGGAGTGTGTGGCGCCGGCTCTGAACCAAGCGCGATAAGATGGACCAATCAACCATGATCCTCCCCGACGGCTATTCCGACGTCCCCGCCGGCAAGATCGCCGCCGTCGTCACCCATCTGGAGATGACCGCGCCTCCCGCGCGTCGCGACGATCCGGCCGGCGCCTGGACCTTGCGCAAGGTCGATGCCCCCGCGCTTCCCTGGTACCGCGATCTCTTCCGCCGCGTCGGCGAGGACTGGCTGTGGTTCTCGCGCGCCCGCATGAACGACACCGAGCTTGCCGCGATCATCCACGCACCGGGCATTGAAGTCTACGCCCTTGTCGCGGACGGCCGTGACGAAGGCCTGCTCGAACTCGACTTCCGCGAGCCCGGCCAATGCGAGCTGGTCTATTTCGGCGTCACCGCCCCCTTGATCGGCACCGGCGCCGCCCGTTTCCTGATGAACCGCGCGCTGGAGATCGCATGGTCACGCGACGTCCGCCGCGTCTGGGTGCACACCTGCACTCTTGATCATCCGTCAGCCGTTGCGTTCTACCAGCGTTCCGGCTTCCGGCCCTTTCGCCGCCAGATCGAAATCGCGGACGACCCAAGGCTCGACGGCACCGCGCCGCGCGATGCGGCAAGGCATATTCCTATCATTGAGTAACCATGGAATTCATTCAGACCAGGACTGCGTGAGACGGCAAGCCGGAGCGGAGCAAATCCGCTCCGGCCGCTAGGTCGGCACCTCATACGGCGCGAGGCGCCACAGCCGTTCGGGCAGCGGCTCGATTTTCGGAAGAGCAAGCTCGCCATAGCTGGAGCGAAGCGGCAGGTCCGGTTTCCAGGAGTGGATCGCAAAAACCACACGATACTGAAGCATGTCGGGCAAGTCGCAAAGATATTCGCCGATCACCGTCTCGCCATCTGGGGTCAGAAATTTTTCGTTCCATGCCACCTGCCAGTTGTTTTCTGGGAACGATGGATCCGGTTGAACGAACTCGACGACTTTGAAGGCCACATCGGGATCCGTTACCAGCACCTCGATGATCGCTACGTCATCCATATACGAGCGAAGGTACTCTTCCCATTCTTGCCGATCTTCGGCTGTAAGGGGTCGTATCTCATCACCGCGCCCAACTTGACGCAGGAATTCTTTCAGCTCATCCGGAAATTTGCTCGCGTCGCGGTCGTCGATTTCCTGACGGAGGAAGCGGCTGTACGCTGCCCAGTCAGCGCTGAGCGAATAGATTCCGATGACTTTCAGGGGAGGGGACTTGCTTGCGGGCATTCGTGCCTGGCCTTTGGCGAAGGTATTCGCCAAAGTACCGCAGGTGACGACGGATACAAGGCTGGTCTATAAATTCGACCAAACCAGAAGAGATGAAAGAACCATGTTCCTGATCGGCCAATACGATTCCCCCTTCGTCCGCCGCGTCGCGATTGCGCTGCGGCTCTACGGGCTAACTTTCGAGCACAGGCCGTGGTCGACCTTCGGTGACGCCGACAAGATCGCGCCGTACAATCCGCTGCGCCGCGTGCCGACGCTGGTGCTCGACGACGGCGAAGCGCTGATCGAGAGCACGATCATCCTGGACTATCTCGACGAGCTCGTTGGCTCCGACAAGGCGATGCTGCCGCACAGCGGCGCGGAGCGGCGCAAGCACTTGCGCATCTGCGCGCTCGCCTCCGGCCTCGGCGACAAGGCGGTGAGCCTGCTCTACGAGCGCGTGCTGCGGAAGGAGCAGCTCGCGCTGTGGGTCGAGCGCTGCCAGGCGCAGATCGGCGACGTTTTGACGGTGCTCGAGGCCGAGCGCGCCAAGGTGACGACGCCGTACTGGCTGGGGATGCGCATCGGCCATGCCGACGTCGCGGTGGCCTGCGTCGTCCGCTTCACCCGCGAAGCGCATCCGCAGCTGTTCGACGCATCGCGCTATCCGGCGCTGAGCGCACATGCCGAGCGCTGCGAGGCACTGGCGCCGTTCAAGGAGATCGTGCAGCCGCTGGCCCCGCCGAAGGGGTGAGGCCCGTCTGTCATTCCGGGGCTCGCCGCGCTTCGCGCGCCCCGGAATGACGGCGCTGGCTTGGCCCTCCGACACGACAGCCCGATAATGCAAGATTATCCCTGTTTTGCCCGACGCCGCAACGCAATTTCGGTCAAACAGAATTAGCTCAGCCTTTTCAACCCCATCGCTACTGTGCATGGGGTTGTTTTCGCAGTTTTCGTTTGGAGGCGTGCCTAACCCGCCCCGGCGCGCTTCTTCTGCCAGACCAGATGCACCGCGCAGGTGCAGCCCGGCGGATGCGAGGCGAGGTCCTTGGGGGCTTCGTCGTTCGCGGGCGTTGCCACGAAAGCCTTGTCGTTCGCACCCTGCTGCGTCGGGATGTAGTTCAGCACGGGGGCAAGCCAGCGCTCGGCTTCCGCCACCGTCATGCCCTTGCGCGCCGCATAGTCCTCGACCTGGTCGCGCTCGATCTTGCCGACGCCGAAATAATAGCTCTCGGGGCTGGCGAAATAGAGCCCCGATACGCTGGAGCCCGGCCACATCGCAAAGCTCTCGGTCAGCTTCACGCCGGCCGTCGCCTCCGCGTCGAGCAGCTCGAACAGCGTCGCCTTCTCGGTGTGGTCGGGCTGGGCGGGATAGCCCGGGGCGGGGCGGATGCCCTGGTACTTCTCCAGGATCAGGTCGTCGGTCGAGAGCGCCTCGTCCGGCGCATAGGCCCAGAACTCGCGGCGCACGCGGGCATGCATGCGTTCGGCGAAGGCTTCGGCGAGGCGGTCGGCGAGCGCCTTGCACAGGATCGACGAGTAGTCGTCATTGGCGCTTCTGAAACGGTCGGCGACCGCGTCCTCGCCGATGCCGGCAGTGACGACGAAGCCGCCGATATAGTCGGGCACACCGGCGGGTGCGATGAAGTCGGCCAGCGCCGCGTTGAAACGGCCCTCGCGCTTCTCGAGCTGCTGGCGCAGCGTGTGCAGCGTCGCAATCGGCCTGGTCCGGCTCTCGTCGGCATAGAGCACGATGTCGTCGCCTTGCGCATTGGCCGGCCAGAAGCCGATCGTCGCGCGCGCCCGGAACCACTTCTCCCTCACGATGGTGTCGAGCATCTTGCGCGCATCGTCATAGAGCGAGCGCGCGACCTCGCCGACCTTGGCGTCATCGAGGATGGCGGGGAAACGTCCCGCGAGCTCCCAGGTCTGGAAGAACGGCGTCCAGTCGATATACGGCACGAGCTCGGCGAGATCGTACTCGTCGAAGCTGCGGGTGCCGAGGAAGGTCGGCTTCACCGGCCTGCTCTTGGCGAAGTCGACCGGCACCCGGTTGGCGCGGGCGTCGGCCAGCTTCAGGCGCTTCTTGTCGGCCTGCGCGCGCAGATGCGCTTCCGAGATCTTGGCGTATTCGGCGCGCACCTCGGCGGCATAGGCCTCGCGCTTCTCCGGCGAGAGCAGGGCAGAGGCAACGCCGACCGCGCGGCTGGCGTCGTTGACGTGCACGACCGGCCCGGCGCGATAGCTCGGATCGATCTTCACCGCGGTATGCACGCGGCTCGTGGTGGCGCCGCCGATCAAGAGCGGCAGCTTCAGGCCTTCGCGCTGCAATTCGCCGGCGAAGAACGCCATCTCGTCGAGCGAGGGCGTGATCAGGCCCGATAGCCCGACGATGTCGGCCTTCTCCGCCTTCACGGTCTCGACGATCCTGGCGGCGGGCACCATCACGCCGAGGTCGATGACCTCGAAATTGTTGCACTGGAGCACGATGCCGACGATGTTCTTGCCGATGTCGTGGACGTCGCCCTTCACCGTCGCGAGCACGATCTTGCCGGCGGACGAGGAGCCCTCCGTGCCGATGCCGTTGGCGAGATTGCGCGCCTTCTCTTCCTCCATGAACGGCATGAGGTAAGCGACCGCCTGCTTCATGACGCGCGCGGACTTCACGACCTGCGGCAGGAACATCTTGCCGTCTCCGAAGAGATCGCCGACGACGTTCATGCCGGCCATCAGCGGCCCCTCGATGACGTCGAGCGGGCGCGAGGATTTCTTGCGGGCTTCTTCGGTGTCCTGCTCGATGAACTCGGTGATGCCGTGCACCAGCGAATGCGACAGCCGCTTCTCCACCGGCCATTCGCGCCAGGCGAGATCGGCTTCCTTGCTTTCGGTCTTCTTGCCGCGGAATTTTTCGGCGAGTGCCAAGAGGCGTTCGGACGCACCGGGATCGCGGTTGAGGACGACGTCCTCGCAGGTCTGGCGCAGCTCGGGATCGATGTCGTCATAGACGATCATCTGCCCGGCATTGACGATGCCCATGTCCATGCCGGCCTTGATGGCGTGATACAGGAACACCGAGTGCATGGCCTCGCGCACCGGCTCGTTGCCGCGGAACGAGAACGACAGGTTGGAGACGCCGCCCGAAACGTGGGCGCCCGGCAGGTTCTGCCGGATCCAGCGCGTCGCCTCGATGAAGTCGACGCCGTAATTGTTGTGCTCCTCGATGCCGGTCGCGATCGCAAAGATGTTGGGATCGAAGATGATGTCCTCGGGCGGGAAGCCGACCTTGTTCACCAGGATGTCGTAGGCGCGCTTGCAGATCTCGGTCTTGCGCGCGAACGTGTCGGCCTGGCCGACCTCGTCGAACGCCATCACCACGACCGCGGCGCCGTGGCGCCGGGCGATCTTGGCCTCAAGGATGAACTTCTCCTCGCCTTCCTTCATCGAGATCGAGTTGACGACCGGTTTGCCCTGCACGCATTTCAGGCCGGCCTCGATCACGGAGAATTTGGAGGAATCGACCATGACGGGGACGCGGGCGATGTCGGGCTCGGCGGCCACGAGGTTGAGGAAGGTCACCATCGCCGCTTCCGAGTCGAGCAGCCCCTCGTCCATGTTGACGTCGATGATCTGCGCGCCGTTCTCGACCTGGTCGCGCGCGACCTGCAGCGCGGCGGTGTAATCGCCTGATGTGATCAGCTTGCGGAAGCGGGCCGAACCGGTGACGTTGGTGCGCTCGCCGACGTTCACGAACGGGATTGCGTCGGTCAGCATGAACGGCTCGAGGCCGGAGAGCCTTAAGCGAGGTTCGATCGCCGGCACGATGCGCGGCTTGTGCGGGGCGACCGCAGCCGCGATCGCCGCGATATGGTCCGGGGTGGTGCCGCAGCAGCCGCCGACGATATTGACGAGGCCGTCGCGGGCGAATTCGCCGATCAGGCGCGCCATATATTCGGGCGTCTCGTCATACTGGCCGAACTCGTTGGGCAGGCCGGCGTTCGGATAGGCGCACACCAGCGTGTCGGCGACACGGCCGATATCGGCAATATGCGCCCGCAGGTCCTCGGCGCCGAGCGCGCAGTTGAAGCCGATGGTGATGGGCTTGGCGTGCCGCACCGAATTCCAGAACGCCTCCGGCATCTGGCCCGAGAGCAGGCGGCCGGACTTGTCGGTGATGGTGCCGGAGACCATCACAGGCATGTCGATGCCGAGCTCCTCGGTGATCTCGGCGATCGCATAGAGCGCCGCCTTGGCGTTGAGCGTATCGAAGATGGTCTCGACCAGCAGCAGATCGACGCCGCCGTCGATCAGGCCGCGGATCTGCTCGCCATAGGATTTGCGTAAGTCGTCGAAGGTGACGGCGCGATAGCCGGGATTGGAAACGTCGGGCGAGATCGAGGCGGTGCGGTTGGTGGGGCCGATGGCGCCAGCGACGAAGCGCGGCTTGCCGTCTTCCGCGGCGACGCGCCGTGCCGCATTGCCGGCGAGTCGGGCGCCTTCGCGCGCCATCTCGTAGACGATGTCGGTGAGGTCGTAATCGGCCTGCGCGATCGAGGTCGTGGAGAAGGTGTTGGTCGCGACGATGTCGGCGCCGGCGCGCAAATAAGCGGCGTGGATGTCCTCGATCGCCTGCGGCTGGGTCAGGATCAGGAGATCGTTGTTGCCGCGCAGGTCGCGATGAAAATTCTTGAAGCGCTCGCCGCGGAAGGCGGCTTCGTCGAGCTGGAGATTCTGGATCATCGTGCCCATCGCGCCGTCGAGCACGAGGATGCGATCGCGCGCGGCGGCGAGGAGGGCGGTTCGCTTCGGAGAGGTCGATACGGTCATGTCGTCTTACGCCGCCTTCTGCGCGCTCTTGGCGCGAATGCCGAGCAAATGGCTGATCGCGAACACGAGATCGGCGCGGTTCATGGTGTAGAAATGGAAGGTGTCGACGCCGTGCTTGGCCAGCTTCTGCACCTGGCCGGCCGCGACGGTCGCGGCCACCAGCTTGCGCGTCTCGGCATCGTCGTCGAGGCCCTCGAACTTCGCGGCGAACCAGTCCGGCACGGTGGTGCCGGCGCGGGTGACGAAATTGCGTGCCTGCTTGAAGTTGTGCATGGGCATGATGCCCGGCACGATGGGGATGTCGATGCCGCGGGCGCGGACGCGGTCGAGATAGCGGAAGTAGAGGTCGTTATCGAAGAACACCTGCGTGATGGCACGGGTCGCGCCTGCATCGACCTTGGCCTTCAGCGTGTCGATGTCGGCGTCGAAGTCGCGCGCCTCGGGATGCTTCTCGGGATATGCGGAAACGGAGATTTCGATGTCGCCATGCCGCTTCTTGATTCCGGCGACGAGCTCGGCCGAGCTCTGGTAGCCGTCGGGATGGCTTGAATAGGGCGTGCCAATGCCGCCGACGGGATCACCGCGCAAGGCCACGATGTGGCGGACGCCGACCTCGTGATAGCGGTCGACGATCTCGTCGATCTCGCCGCGTGCGGCGCCGACGCAGGTCAGATGCGCGGCCGGCAGCAGCGCGGTCTCCTTGAGGATGCGGGCGATGGTGGAATGGGTGCGCTCGCGGGTGGAGCCGCCGGCGCCGTAGGTCACGGAGACGAATTTCGGCTCGAGCGGAGCCAGCCGGTTGATGGTCTCCCAGAGATTGCGCTCCATCTCCTCGGTCTTGGGCGGAAAGAATTCGAAGGAGATCGCAGGCCGCTTCAGGTGCCCGTTGGCTGTCACAGGCGTCGTCACGTCAGTCATGGCACCACTCACTCCATTCAGGCGGCAGCCGGGATCTATCTTGGAGAGCCTAAGATACGGCAAAGGCAGAATCGCCGACAGCCCATCGAAGATGGGAAATTGCCCACTATAGCGTCATTTGGACGATCTTAGTTGGCTGATGAAGCGGAAGTGGGAAGGGCGTTCGATAGCAGAATAACGAAAATTCCTCAACTTTCGAGATTCTTGGCTTTTAGTCTCGAAGTGGGCAGAAGAATCAGGGTTCTTTTCTAGATCGATTGTCCCAACCGAGGCCTTCAGCATTGCTCGCAGCTTCATACACGTCAGGCCTGCGCAGGCTGCCCATTGCCGCCGCGCGGGCCTTCATTACGTTAACGCGCCATGATTCCGCTCTCAGTCCTCGACCTCTCGGTCGTCACCACCGGCACCAAGCCCGCTGCGGCGCTGCGCAACAGCATCGATCTGGCGCGCCATGTCGATGGGCTCGGCTATGTCCGCTACTGGCTGGCCGAGCATCACAACCTCGCCTCGGTCGCGAGCCCCGCGCCCGATGTCATGATCGGGCAGATCGCGGCGGTGACGAAGCACCTGCGCGTCGGCTCCGGCGGGGTCATGCTGCCCAACCACGCCCCGCTTGTGGTTGCCGAGCGCTTCAAGATGCTGGAGGCGCTGTTTCCCGGCCGGATCGATCTCGGTCTCGGTCGCGCCCCGGGCACCGATGGCGCCACGGCTTACGCGCTGCGCAGCCGGCTTGATCGCCGCGAGGGTGACGATTTCCTGGAGCGGCTGCACGAGCTGATCTTGTGGGAGACCCGCGAATTCCCGGCGGGCCATCCCTACAACACCGTCGTCGCGATGCCCGACGATACAAAACTGCCGCCGATCTGGCTGCTCGGCTCCAGCGACTATTCCTCGGAGCTGGCCGCCCAGGTCGGCATGGGTTTCGCCTTCGCCCATCATTTCGCCTCCCACGATGCGATCGATGCGATGGTGCATTACCGCAATCGTTTTCAGCCCTCAGCCTGGCGTGCGACTCCGCATGCCATTCTTGCGGTCGCCGTCATTGCGGCGGATACCGACGAGGAGGCAGAAAGACTCGCCTCTTCCTTCGACCTCAACCGCCTTCGTCGTGACCGCGGGCAGTATCTTCCCCTGCCCAGCGTGGAGGAGGCGATGGCCTATCCATATACGGATTCCGAGCGCGCCTCGATCCTGCGCAACCGCTCGCGCCTCTTCGTCGGCAGCCCTGCGACGGTGCAGAAGAAGCTGCAGCCGCTGATTTTCGCAAGCAAGCCGGACGAGCTCATGGTGATCACGGCCGTGTATGACCATGAGGCGCGGAAGAAGTCCTACTCGCTGCTCGCGGAGGCCTTTGGGGCCGCCAAGAGCGCGGCTTAGAGGGGCTGCCGCTCCGGACGCGACGCAGCTCCCCTTCGCCGGCGCGCTGCCGAGTCGAGGTCCATCGCCCTCCGGGGCTTGCGGCTTCTCGATCCCGGCTCGCGCTCGCGCGTCCGGGACACGCAATCAGTCCTGCGTCTCGCTGAACGTCGCGCGGAACGGATGGCCCGGATACACGCCGACGATGCGGAATTCGCGCGAGAAGAATTTCAGCTCCTCGATCGCAAAAGCGAGGCCCTTGTCCTCGGGATGACCCTCGACGTCGGCATAGAACTGCGTGGCGAAGAAATTGCCGTCGACCATGTAGCTTTCGAGCTTGGTCATGTTGACGCCGTTGGTGGCGAAACCGCCGAGCGCCTTGTAGAGCGCGGCCGGCAGATTGCGCACCCGGAAGACGAACGTCGTGACCAGCGGGCCGGAGCCTTGGGTGGCCCATTTCGGCTCGCGCGCCAGCACCACGAAGCGCGTGGTGTTGTGGGCTTCGTCCTCGATGTCCTCGGCGAGGATGTCGAGACCGTAGATCTTGGCGGCGAGGCGCGAGGCGATGGCGGCCACCGTCTTGTCCTTGCGCTCGGAGATGTCGCGAGCGCTGCCGGCGGTGTCGGCGTGCACGATCGGCTTGATACCGAGCTTGCGGATGATGCGCCGGCACTGGCCGAGCGCATGCACATGGCTCTCGACGCTCCTGATGTCTTCGAGCTTGGTGCCCTTTACCGCCATCAGCTGATGCCGGACCGGCAAAAACCATTCGCCGATGATGTAGAGGCCGGAGGCCGGCAGGAGGTGGTGGATGTCCGCAACGCGGCCTGCGACCGAATTCTCGATCGGGATCATGCCGAGATCGGCCTCGCCCGACGAGATCGCCGACAGCGCGTCCTCGAAGGTGGCGCAGGGCATCGGTTCGGCCTCGGGATAGGCCTCCACGATGGCGATGTGGGAATTGGCTCCGGGTTCGCCCTGGAATGCGATCTTCATCTTGCTCATGATCGGCCTTGTAACAGCGGCTCAGGAATTGGAAAGGATGCTGCGGGCGGTTTCCAGGTCCGCCGGCGTATCGACCCCGCGGGGGACGGTATCGACGATGGTGAAATCGATGCGCATTCCGGCCTCCAGCGCGCGGAGCTGCTCGAGCTTCTCCTGCAATTCCAGGGGAGACGGCGGAAGTGCGACGTAGCGCTCAAGCGCAGCACGGCGATAGGCATAGAGGCCGATATGGTGGTAACGCGGTCCGTCCCCCGTCGGTGCGGTCGCGCGGGTAAAATAGAGTGCGCGCATCCGCCTGCCGCCGACCGAGGTTCCGATGGCCTTCACCACACTCGGAGCAAGGTCCTCCTCCTCGGTGTGGATCTGCGAGGCCAGGGTCGCGATGTCCACGGCCGAGTCTTGCAGGGGGGGCAACACCTCGCGGATATTGTCGACCGTGATGGTTGGGAAATCCCCCTGGAGATTGACCACGATCTCCGCTTTGCCTTCGGGATCGAGCTTCTGCATCGCCTCGTGGATGCGATCGGAGCCTGAGGGGTGGTCGGTGCGGGTCATCACCGCCTCGCCGCCATGTGCGGTGACCACGGAGGCGATCTCCGCGGTGTCCGTTGCGACCGCGACCCGGCCGATTGCAGCGGCCTCTGCGCGGCGCAGCACATGCACGATCATCGGTAATCCCGCGATATCGGCGAGCGGCTTGCCGGGCAGGCGGGTAGCGGCCATGCGGGCCGGGATCAACACCAGGATGCGGGGATCGATCATCGGGTTAAGAGCCTGGAAACGGGGCGTTTTCCACGCAGGGAAATGGCGCGGGAACGGTCTGAAAGCCGGGTCGCTTATACGGGTTGCCAGACCCCGGGCAAACCGATATCTCAATGGCAAAACTCGGGGAAACAATCAGGAACGCTTGATTCTCCCGAGGCTCGTCCTGGCGGCCGCTTGAGCCGCTATTTCCTTCTTGCGGTGGGGCCTGGCCGGAAATGGACTCTTTCGAACTCAACAAGATTCTCGGTGCCGTGTTCGGCACCTGCCTCGTTCTGCTGGTGACGAGCTTCACCGCCCAGGCGCTGTTCTCGCCGAAGATGCCGGAAAAACCGGGTTTCGAGATCGCAGTGAAGCAGGAGGCCGGTCCCGGCAAGGAAGCCGGCGCAGCGGCCGCCCCGTCCGAGCCGATCGAGAAGCTGCTCCAGACCGCCTCCGTCGAGAAGGGCGCGGCCGCCGCCAAGAAGTGCGGCGCCTGCCACACCTTCGAGAAGGGCGGCCCGAATCGGGTTGGTCCGAACCTCTTCGGCGTTGTCGGCGAGCCCAAGGGCCAGGGCCATGGTGGCTTCAACTTCTCGGCTGCCATGAAGGCCAAGGGCGGCAACTGGACCTTCGACGACCTCAACAAGTTCCTCGCCAATCCCAAGGGCTTCATTCCCGGTACCGCGATGGGCTTTGCCGGCATTGCCAAGGATTCCGAGCGCGCCGATATCATTGCCTATCTGAACTCGATGTCGGAGCATCCTCAGCCGTTGCCTACGGCGTCGAAGTAGGGGCGCGAAAAACCCATCTGGATGGCGGCCAGGCTGAAAAGCTTGGCCGTTTCCTTATCCAGACCTCGCGGGACGTGATCGGGGCGTTTGGCCGCATCGGATCGGCCATCCGGCCCTCCAAGATGAGGAAAAAGCAACGCGTATTCGGTCGAAACCTCGCCTATATTCGGCACTTAAAGGAGTAGCCTCCTTCAAGACAGGGATGTTGATTTGGCCATTACCCGACGCGATCTCCTGCTCACCGGCACTGCTGCCGCAGCGCTTCCCGTCCTTGGTTCCGTCGCGGGCGTTCCCGCCATCGGCCCAGCGCACGCCCAATCTCCCAGTGAGCTTCCCTGGCGCCACGCGCTGTCGCTATTTGGCAAGGTCAAGTACCCCGCCGACTTCAAGCGCTTCGACTACGTCAATCCGGACGCCCCCAAGGGCGGCATCGCGCGCCAGATCGCGGTTGGCACGTTCGATAATTTCAACATCGTGGTCTCGGGTGTGAAGGGGCAGGTCGCCGGTGCCGTTGCCTTCATCTATGAATCCCTCATGACACCCTCGCTTGACGAGGTCTCGACCGAATACGGCGCGTTGGCCGAAGCCGTCAGCCACCCGGACGACTTCTCCTTCGTCATCTATCGCTTGCGGCCGCAGGCCAAGTGGCACGACGGCAAACCAGTTACTGCAGAGGACGTGATCTTCTCGCTCGAATCCTTCAAGAAGCATCATCCGATGTACTCGGCCTATTACAGCCATGTGGTGAAGGCCGAGAAGGTCGGTGAACGGGACGTCAAGTTCATCTTCGATGCCCCTGGCAACCGCGAACTGCCGCAGATCGTCGGGCAGCTCACCGTCTTGCCGAAGCATTGGTGGGAAGGGACGGACGCACAGGGCCGCAAACGCGACGTCTCCGCCACCACGCTGGAAGTGCCGCTCGGTTCAGGTCCCTACAGGGTCAAGGAGTTCGTCGCAGGACGATCGATCGCACTGGAGCGCGTCAAGGATTATTGGGGCCGCGACCTTCCTGCGAATGTTGGCCGCAACAATTTCGACGAGCTGCGCTACGAATATTTCCGCGACGCCACCGTCGCGATCGAGGCGTTCAAGGCCGACCAGGTCGATTGGCGCACCGAGAACAGCGCGAAGAACTGGGCGACCGCCTACGACTTCCCGGCCGTGACGGATAAGCGGGTGATCCTCGAGGAATTCGTCAATCGCAGCTCGGGCGTGATGCAGGCCTTCGTGCCGAACCTGCGCCGCGCCAAGTTCAGCGACCCGCGCGTGCGCCGTGCGCTCAACTACGCGTTCGACTTCGAGGAGATGAACAAGCAGATCTTCTACGGCCAGTACAAGCGCATCAGCAGCTATTTCGATGGCATCGAAGACCTGATGGCGACCGGGCTGCCGCAAGGGAAGGAGCTCGAGATCCTCGAGACGGTCCGCGCTCAGGTCCCGCCCGAAGTCTTCACCACGGCCTATACCAATCCCGTCGGCGGCAGTCCGGAAGCGGTGCGCGAGAATCTTCGCGAGGCGCTGCGCCTGTTCAAAGAGGCTGGCTACGAGGTGCGGGAGCGCAAGCTGGTTGACGTCAAGACCGGCACCCAGTTTTCGCTGGAACTGCTGAATTCGGATCCGAGCTTCGAGCGGATCACGCTGTTCTACAAGCCTTCCCTGGAGCGACTCGGCATTGCCGTGAGCGTGCGGACGGTCGATCCGACCCAATACGAGAACAGGACGCGCGAGTGGGATTTCGACATCGTCACCAATTCATGGGGCGAGTCGCAGTCGCCGGGCAATGAGCAGCGCGAGTTCTGGTCGTCCAAGACGGCCGACATCCCCGGCTCGCGCAACATTGCCGGTATCAAGAATCCGGCGATCGACAAGCTGATCGAGCGGGTGATCTATGCCACCGATCGCGATGATCTCGTCGCCGCGACCAAGGCGCTCGATCGCGTGCTGCTGTGGAATCACTACGTCGTACCGCAATGGACCTATAACAAGGTGCGCACCGCGCGCTGGGACCGCTTCGGCCGTCCGGCGGAATTGCCACGATACGGTCAGTCCGGCTTCCCGTTCATCTGGTGGTACGACGCAGACAAGGCGGCACGGATCGTAAAGAAGTCGTGAAGGATGTTTCCCGCATGACGCAGATGTCACGCCGCCATGTGCTGGCCCTGGGCGTTGGCGGCGCCCTCGGGGCGTCCATTGGTGCGCCGTTGCGCAGCGCGCGTGCATCGGAAACCGCGACCGAGACGCACGGCATCTCGGCGTTCGGCGATCTCAAATATCCGGCCGATTTCCGCCATTTCGACTACGTCAATCCGGCGGCGCCTAAGGGCGGGACGTTCTCGCTCATCCCCTCCGTGCGCGCCTACAACCAGTCCTACCAGACCTTCAATTCGCTGAACGCCTTCATTCTGAAGGGCGACGGCGCGCAAGGCATGGACATGACGTTTTCGCCGCTGATGCTGCGTGCAAGCGACGAGCCGGACGCGATGTACGGTCTTGCCGCCAAGTCCGTGCAGATATCGCCGGATAAGCTGGTCTATCGCTATACGATGCGGCCGGAGGCGAAATTCCACGATGGCACGAAGCTCACTGCGCATGATGCGGCGTTTTCGCTGACCACTTTGAAGGCCAAGGGCCACCCTCTGATCATCGTGCAGATGCGTGACTTCGTGAGCGCGGAAGCCATCGATGATGCGACGCTCGTCGTCACCTTTGCCAAGGGACGCGCCCGCGACGTTCCACTCTATGTTGCCGGGCTTCCGATCTTTTCGAAAGCGTACTATGCGTCCCGGCCGTTCGATGAATCGACGCTGGATATTCCGCTCGGCTCCGGTCCGTACAAGGTCGGCAGGTTCGAGGTCAATCGCTACATCGAGTTCGAGCGCGTGAAGGACTGGTGGGCCGCCGATCTGCCGCCTTGCCGCGGAAGCTACAATTTCGACGTCGTGCGCTACGAGTTCTATCGCGACCGCGATGTCGCCTTTGAAGGCTTCACCGGCAAGAGCTATCTCTATCGCGAGGAGTTCACCTCGCGCCTCTGGGCGACACGCTATGATTTCCCGGCCGTGAAGGATGGCCGCGTCAAGATGGAGGTCGTGCCCGACGATACGCCGTCCGGTGCGCAAGGTTGGTTCATCAATACAAGGCGCGAGAAATTCAAGGACCCGCGCGTGCGCGAGGCCTTGATCAACGCTTTCGATTTCGAGTGGACCAACAAGACGATCATGTACGGCGCCTATGCCCGCACGGTGTCGCCTTTCCAGAACTCGGACCTCATGGCGGGCGATGCGCCGCCTTCGCCGGAAGAGCTGAAGCTGCTCGAGCCGTTTCGCGGCAAGGTTCCGGACGACGTCTTCACGACACCGTTCACGCCGCCGGTCACGGACGGATCCGGTCAGGACCGGAGCCTGTTGCGCAAGGCGCAGCAATTGCTGACCGAGGCCGGTGTGGCGATCAAGGACGGCAAACGGATACTGCCGAACGGCGAGGTGTTCAGGATCGAGTTCCTGTTGGACGAGCCCTCCTTCCAGCCGCACCATGCACCCTACATCAAGAATCTCGCGACGCTAGGCATCGAAGCCAATGTGCGCCTCGTCGACGCGGTGCAATACCGGGCGCGTCAGGATGATTTCGATTTCGACATGACGATCCAGCGCTTCAGCATGTCGGCGACGCCGGGAGACGCCATGCGCTCGTTCTTCTCGTCTCAGGTTGCGAATACCAAGGGCTCTTACAATTTGGCGGGCATCGCCAATCCGGCGATCGACGCCATGATCGAGAAGATCATGGCGGCTGACAGCCGCGAGGAACTGACCGTCGCCTGCCGCGCTTTCGATCGCCTGTTCCGCGCCGGCCGCTATTGGGTGCCGCAATGGTATAACAAGACGCACCGGCTGGCTTATTGGGATCAGTTCGGTCATCCGCCGAAGCTGCCGCGCTATGCCAACGGCGTCGGTGCGCCCGATATCTGGTGGCATGAGCCTGCCAAGGCGGCCAAGCTCGAGCAGGCGAAATAGCCATGAGCGCCTATATCGCCCGCCGCATCCTCCTGATGATCCCGACGCTGCTGGGAATCCTCTTTGTGTCTTTCGTCGTTGTGCAGTTCGCGCCCGGAGGCCCGGTCGAGCGCGTCATCGCCCAGCTCTCGGGGGCCGACACCGGGGGCACCTCGCGCATTTCTGGCGGCAGCGATTTCGCGCAGCGCGCGCCGGGGCAGGTCGGCGCCGGAGGCGATGCCATCAACTCGAAATATCGCGGTGCGCAGGGCCTTGATCCTGATTTCATCAAGAAGCTGGAAGCGCAGTTCGGCTTCGACAAGCCGGCACCGGAACGCTTCGCGCTGATGGTCTGGAATTTCGCCCGTTTCGATTTCGGCAAGAGCTATTTTCGCGATGTCAGCGTGATCCAGCTCATCAAGGAGAAGCTGCCGGTCTCGATCTCGCTCGGGATCTGGCTGACGCTGATCACCTATCTGATCTCGATCCCGCTCGGCATCCGCAAGGCGATGAAGGACGGCACCCGCCTTGACACCTGGACCTCGACCGTTCTCGTGCTGGGCTATGCCATTCCGGGCTTTCTGTTTGCGATCCTTCTCATCATCCTGTTCGCCGGCGGCTCGTTCTTCAACTGGTTTCCGCTGCGCGGGCTGACGTCAGACGGGTGGTCGGACTTTCCCTGGTACTGGAAGATCGTCGATTACTTCTGGCATCTGACGCTGCCGCTGATCGCCATGGGTCTCGGCGCCTTCACCACCATGACGTTCCTGACCAAGAACTCGTTCCTGGACGAGATCCGCAAGCAATACGTCATGACCGCGCGCGCCAAGGGGTGCAGCGAGAACCGGGTGCTGTACGGCCATGTCTTCCGCAATGCGATGTTGATCGTGATCGCCGGCTTCCCCGGGACCTTCATCCACGCCTTCTTTTCCGGCTCGCTCCTGATCGAGACCATCTTCTCGCTGGACGGGTTGGGGCTGCTCAGCTTCGAGAGCGTGCTCAACCGCGACTATCCCGTGGTGTTCGGTACGCTTTACATCTTTTCGCTGGTCGGTCTCGTGATCAACCTGATCTCCGACCTGACCTATATGTGGATCGACCCCCGGATCGATTTCGAGGCGCGGGAGGTCTGATGACGCTGGCCGCCCCAACGACGCCGATCGAAACGACGGCGAAATCGCCTCTGGGCGGTTCGGTGCCGATCACGCGCAAGCCGTTCGCGCCTTCGCCGCTCAACAGGCGACGGTGGCAGAACTTCAAGGCCAACCGGCGCGGCTACTGGTCGTTCTGGATTTTCATCAGCCTGTTCGTGATCTCGCTGTTCGCCGAGCTGATCGCCAATGATCGGCCCTTCCTGATCAAGTTCGACGGCCGGCTCTATTGGCCCGCCTTCGTGACCTATTCGGAGACGGCCTTCGGCGGTGACTTCGAAACCGCGGCCGACTATCGCGATCCCTATTTGCAGAAGCTCATCAAGGACAAGAACGGCACAATCGTCTGGCCCCTGATCCGCTATTCCTACGATACTCACAATCTCGACTTGCCGACGCCGGCGCCGTCGCCGCCGACCTGGATGCTGACGGAGAAGCAGTGTCAGCCGGTGGTGGAGAAGAAGGGGCTGAAGAGCTGCCGCGACCTCGAATACAACTGGCTCGGCACCGACGATCAGGGCCGCGACGTGGTCGCGCGATTGATCTATGGCTTCCGCATCTCGGTGCTGTTCGGACTTTGTCTCACCATCGTCTCGTCCGTTATCGGCATCGCGGCGGGGGCGGTGCAGGGGTATTTCGGCGGCCGGGTCGACCTGATCTTCCAGCGCTTCATCGAGATCTGGACCGCGATTCCTTCGCTCTATCTTCTCTTGATCCTGTCCTCGGTGCTCGTGCCCGGCTTCTTCGTGCTGCTCGGCATCCTCCTGCTGTTCTCCTGGGTCTCGCTGGTCGGTCTGGTGCGGGCCGAGTTCCTGCGCGGGCGCAATTTCGAGTATATTCAGGCCGCGCGGGCGCTCGGCGTCTCGAACCCGGTCATCATGTTCCGCCACCTGCTGCCGAACGCGATGGTCGCGACCATGACGTTCCTGCCCTTCATCGTGTCCAGCTCGGTGATGACGCTGACGGCGCTGGATTTCCTGGGCTTCGGCCTGCCGCCGGGATCGCCTTCGCTCGGCGAATTGCTGTCGCAGGCCAAGTCCAATGTGCAGGCACCCTGGCTTGGCTTCTCCGGCTTCTTCTCGGTTGCGATCATGCTGTCGCTGTTGATCTTCATCGGCGAGGCAGTGCGCGACGCCTTTGATCCGCGCAAGACGTTCAGGTAGTCCGATGGACGCGATCAACCAGCCCCTGCTCAGCGTGCGCGACCTTTCGGTGGCCTTCCACCAGGGCGGCGCCACCACGCTCGCGGTCGACAAGGTCTCGTTCCAGATCAAGCGCGGCGAATGCGTCGCGCTGGTGGGTGAATCCGGCTCCGGCAAATCGGTCAGCGCGCTTTCGATCCTGAAGCTCTTGCCTTATCCGAATGCCTCGCATCCCTCAGGCAGCATCCGCTTCAAGGGGCAGGAGCTGATCGACCGCTCCGAGCAGCAGATGCGCGAGATCAGAGGCAGCGACATCTCCATCATCTTCCAGGAGCCGATGACCTCGCTCAATCCGCTGCACACGATCGAGGCGCAGATCGGCGAGATCATCCAGCTGCACAACCCCACCAGCAATGCACAGGCGCGCAAGCGGACGCTGGAATTGCTGACGCAGGTCGGTATCCCCGAGCCCGAGACGCGGCTGAAGAGCTATCCGCACCAGCTCTCCGGCGGCCAGCGCCAGCGCGTCATGATCGCGATGGCGCTCGCCAACGAGCCGGATCTGCTGATTGCGGACGAACCGACCACGGCGCTGGACGTCACCGTGCAGGCGCAGATCCTGGCGCTGCTCGCCGAGATCCGCTCGCGTCTCGGCATGAGCCTGCTCTTCATTACCCATGATCTCGGCATCGTGCGCCGCATCGCCGATACCGTCTGCGTCATGAAGGGGGGCGTGATCGTCGAGCAGGGACCGGTCGAGCAGGTCTTCAAGGCTCCCAAACATCCCTACACCCGCGACCTGCTCGCGGCGGAGCCGAAGCCCGATCCGGCGCCGCCGCAACCGAACGCGCCGGTGGTGATGTCGGCCAATGATCTGAAAGTCTGGTTTCCGATCAAGCGCGGCCTGATGCGAAAGACCGTCGGCCACATCAAGGCGGTCGACGGCGTCAGCGTCGCCGTGCGCAAGGGTGAGACGCTCGGCGTGGTCGGCGAATCCGGCTCGGGCAAGACGACGCTGGGCCTCGCGCTCTTGCGGCTGATCTCCTCGGACGGCCGCATCGTCTTTCTGGGCAAGGACATCCAGGGCCTGCGCTTCAAGGAGATGCGGCCGTTCCGACGCGACATGCAGATCGTGTTCCAGGATCCGTTCGGCTCGCTCAGCCCGCGCATGTCGGTCGCCGACATCATCGCCGAAGGTCTCTCCGTGCATCAGCCGCAGCTGTCGCGCGAGGAGCGCGAGGTGCGCGTGGTCAAGGCGCTCGATGACGTCGGGCTGCAGCCGGACACCCGCTATCGCTATCCGCACGAATTCTCCGGCGGCCAGCGTCAGCGCATCAGCATCGCGCGCGCGATCGTGCTCGAGCCTGATTTCGTCGTGCTGGACGAGCCGACCAGCGCGCTCGACATGCTGTTCCAGGCGCAAATGGTCGACCTGTTGCGCGAGCTCCAGCGCAAGCGCGAGCTCACCTACATGTTCATCTCTCACGATTTGCGCGTCGTCGCCTCGCTCGCCAGCCATCTCATCGTGATGCGCGGCGGCAAGGTGGTCGAGGAAGGCCAGGCTGCCGAGCTGTTCAAGAATCCGAAGACGGATTATACGCGTGCGCTGTTCGCCGCCGCGTTCCGGCTGGAGACGGCCGGGAACTGGGCGGCGGCGACGTAGTGCTCCGTCAGAGCCGTTTGATCGCGACGACCTCGCTGCCAGCCTGCCTGATCCGCGCGATCGCGGGCTCGATCGGCTCGATGACCGTCGCCATGTGATAGGCATTGGCGTGAACCATGGTGCTGCCGTCGCGGACGATGGCGACATGGCCCTTCCAGAAGATCAGGTCGCCGCGCACCAGGCTGCCGCGCTCATCCGGCTCCAGCCCGCGTCCGAGGCCGGCCAGCTGCATGTCGCTGTCGCGCGGGCACCCGATACCTGCCGATGACAGCGACACCTGCACGAGGCCGGAGCAGTCGATCCCGAGGCTGCTCTTGCCGCCCCACAAATACGGCGTGCCGACGAAGCGCTCGGCGACGGCGACAAAATCAGACTCGCGCTGGTCGAGCGGCGCGAGATGCGTCCTCGGCAGGAACGTTCCTTCGCGCGTCACCGAGAAGACCCCTTCCTCGCGCACGATCGTGAGCCGTGAGCCGAGCACGAGCGTGTCCGCAGGCGGCAGCTTGATCGAGGGGCCGGGGAAGGCAAACGTGCGAAGTGCACTTACCTTGTGAGTCGGTGCAGCCGCCGGCTTCATCAATGCTGCATCCGGCAGCCAGCCGACATAGCCATCGCCACCGAGCTGACCCCAGGCCCAGCCCTCGCCGTTGCGGTCGTAGACCGTGACGCGCTCACCGCGCAGAGCCTCCGTCATCAGCATCGCGCTTGAGGAAGGCTGCTCGCGCAGCGACGCGATCGCGTCCACCACCTCGAATTCCTCGCCGGTGACGAAGCGATCAGCCTGCACCTTGCCTTCAAGGTATTTCGCGGCGATGTCGCCCCGCGCCGGCGTCAGCCTTGGATCGCGTCCTGGATCACGCATAGCGCTCGCTCAAGAGTGCGTAGATGGCCCGCGCGGCCTGGCACTCGCCGCCCTCGGGCCGCGCCGGCTTCGCCGATGGCGTCCAGCCGTAGATGTCGACATGCAGCCAACTTTTGGCGTGCTCGACGAAGCGCTGCAGGAACAGCGCGCAGGTGATCGAGCCGGCGAAGCCGCCCGACGGCGCGTTGGTGATGGTCGCCGTCTTGGAGTCCAGCCAGGAATCGTAAGCCGGCCACAGCGGCATGCGCCAGAGCGGGTCGTTCTCCTTCACCGCGCAGCGCGCGACGTCGGCGGCCAGCGTCTCATCATTGGTGTAATAGGGTGGTAAATCCGGCCCCAGCGCGACGCGCGCCGCGCCGGTCAGCGTGCCGAGGTCGATCAGCAGGTCGGGTTTCTCCTCGTCGGCGAGCGCCAGCGCGTCGGCAAGCACGAGCCGGCCTTCGGCGTCGGTATTGCCGATCTCGACGGTAATGCCCTTGCGAGAGGTGAAGATGTCGAGGGGACGGAAGGCATTGCCGCCGACCGCGTTCTCCACCGCCGGAATCAGCACGCGCAGCCGCACCTTCAGCTTCGCATCCATCACCATGCGCGCGAGCGCGAGCACGTTGGCGGCCCCGCCCATGTCCTTCTTCATGATCAGCATGCCGCTCGACGGCTTCAGGTCGAGCCCGCCGGTGTCGAAGCAGACGCCCTTGCCGACCAGCGTCACCTTGGGATGTTCAGGATCGCCCCAGCCGATGTCGATCAGCCGCGGCGCGCGGCTGGAGGCCATGCCGACAGCATGGATCAGCGGGAAGCCGGTCCTCAATTCCTCGCCCATGGTGCAGGTGAAGCTTGCGCCGAACTCGGTGGCGAGCGCTTGCGCGGCGGCGGCAAGCTCCTCCGGGCCCATGTCGTTGGAGGGCGTGTTGATCAGGTCGCGGGCGAGCATGGCGGCATCAGCAATGCGCTCGATCTCGGCCGGGTCGACGTCGTCGGGCGGCACCAGCCGGACCTCGGGGCGATCAGCCTTGCGGTAGCGGGCGAAGCGATAACATCCCAATGTGAAAGCGAGCGCCGCCAGCCGCGTGTCATGCGGCGCATTGGCGAAGTGATAGGTGCCCGGCGGCAGAAGGCCGGGCAGCGCGCCGGGCCGGAACAGGTCGCGCGATCTTGCACCCTCATCCTCGAGGCCGAACAGCACCTGCGCAATCGTCCCGTCGGGCGCAGGCAGCGCCAGAGAACTGCCTGGCTTGCCGGCAAAGCTGCTGGCGGTCGCGAACTGCCGTTGCACCGGCGGCAGCGTTTCGGCGACGCGATCCCAGCTCGATTTGGTGACGAAGGTGATCGGGGTGGCGGTGGACGATGTCTCGAAGACAGAAGGCATTGGCGGGTCCGGAATCGTCAGATCGAGCGGGTCATGCAAACGGACGAGACTTCGCAGAGTTTCGCTGCCGCTGCAATCAGCTTTGCCGTCGAACTGCCAGGTTCCGGGGCGCGGCCGCACCACTATCGAATCCTTGCGCTCCTTGCCGGCAGCTGGTCTTCCACTTCCATGACCGCTCCGTTCATGCGCGGTCTGATACGCCAGACAAGCGCCTTGACGAAATCCACAACCGGCCTGCCCCGGGAAAGTCGGTCGCGCGAGGCACAACCGCTGCAGATCGCACGAATCTCGCGCGAGTTGCCGCTGGAAGAGCACGGCCTCAGGCCTTTACTAGCGTATCGGTTGTGGCATTATTCGCGAACATTTTAGATTGTGTCGACTGCTGTATGCACCGAACGCAGATGCACGGCGGCACGTGGTGGCTACCTGCCCGGGCCCATTCTTTGGCCCTCCGGCCCGAACCTGTTTGTCGAAGCATTTCTCTCGCCCTTTAGGGCGGCGCAGCATTTGCAAATGAGCGGCGCAAAATGGATAGATCGTTCGTTATTGCGCATATCTCCGACCTGCATCTGGACGGGTCGGGCCGGCAGCTTGCGAGCATCGAGACACTCACGGCCGCGATTCGCGAGAAGATGGCGGGCGTCGCCGATGTCCCCGATCGTATCCTGTTGATCACGGGTGATCTGGTGGACGAGCCGACGCCGCGTGCGCTCGACGAGGCGCTGGCCGTCATTGCGTCCTTCCGGCAGACCGGGCTGTTCACCGACATCCAGGCCGTTGCCGGCGATCACGATGTCAAGCGCCCGAGCCAACGTGCAGGCCGTCACGACGCCTACGATTACCTGCATTTGCCGCGGGTCGCGAAGAACGTCTACTACCGGCAGGCCGGCCTCGACCTGGTGTTGCTCGATTCCAATCGCGCGAGTCTGATGACGCTCGCGAGCGGCAAGGTCGACGAAGGCACATACAGGACAACGGTCGCAGACTCCGCCCGGCTGAGCGCCGAGCTTGCGGGCAGCGTCGGTTCTGCAGGGCATGCCGATTATGCCGAGCCGGCGGAAAACCTTGTGCGTGTGCTGGCCCTGCACCATCATCCCCTGCCGCAGGCGACCGGCGAAGGAAAGCGCTTTCTCGGCGCGCCTGACGAGCCGCTGATGTACCTCGCCGCACCCGCCACGTTCCTCGAGGCCGCCACATCGCTCAATGTGGATCTGGTCCTGCACGGTCATCGCCATGTCGAGGGATTGACCCGCTATTCCATACCCGATCCGCGCGCGACGGGGAGCGAGAGCGATGAGGCGTTCTGGCGCACGATCTACGTGCTTTGCTGTCCATCCTCGACCGGTCAAGCCGGCGACGATGCCGGCTTCAACCTCATCCATTTCAGCCCCGCGGTCCGTGCCGGGGGCACGGAGCACCGCTTCTCGATCACCCGCTATTCAAGGTTACGCAACGATGCCGCCTTCAGGCCACTCGACTCGAACCTGCCGGACGGCGTCATCGGGTTGCCGGCTGGGCGGGACTTTACCCGTGATCCCGCCGTCCAGTCGACGATCGACGTTGCCTCATCCGTTTCGTTGAAGCGGGATCAGATCGCGGCGATCACCCGCCGGTTGTTCATGCGTCGAAGCTTCTATGATGAAGCGGAGCCGGACTGGCCGGCTGCGCTCTATACCTATGTCGTCTCGTCTCAAGCCTGGGCGGGCCTCGAAGGCAAGGTCGCGAGATCCAGGTCGAAATCCGTCATTGACACGCTCGCCGCGGTGAGAACGCTTCTCAGCCGATTGATCGAGCAGTCCGCCGACGTGCTCGGTATCGATCGCGCTCAGCTCGATGAACTCCATGGGAGGGGCTTGATCAACCGCGATGACTTTCTCCGCGAGCTGCCGAGGCTGTCTTGTGAGGGCACCGACGTTCGGCGGCGGGCGCGGCAGAGGCAGCGATTGCTTCGGCATCTCGACCAACAGGTGAGGGCGCTCGGCCTCGATCTGGACCTCGGCGGTGAGGTGCCGCCAAGTTCGCCGCCGTAAGACGAGGGGGCGGGCGCGTTAACCGGCCGTTAGGGTTAACAGTCTATTGCTGGCGCGTTCGGCTCGATCAAGCTGCTCGAGAGTCAAAGCGTCATGCGTCCACGGATCAGACTAGCCCGGCTTCTTGCTTCCACGTCGCTCGTCGCGGCAGTGGCCGTGGGACTCGGCGGCTGCACGGCCATGTCGAAGCTCTCCGAAGCGACAGGCTCCGTCGGCCCCCGGGCCGAGGCGGCTTCCGCCGATCGTGCGCCGGCCGATCCAGCGCGCGCCGTCGAAGCCTATGGCGAGCGCTACCGGGCCAATCCCAAGGATGCCGACGCCGCGCTCGCCTATGGACAGGCCCTGCGCGCCAACGGCCAGCGTGCACAGGCCGCCGCGGTGCTCGAGCAGGCGACCATCGCCAATCCCGGCAACAAGGCGCTGCTGGCCCAGTACGGGCGCGCGCTCGCCGACAACGGCAATTTCAAGCAGGCCTTCGACGTCCTGTCGAAAGCGCATTCGCCTGACAATCCGGACTGGCGCCTGCTTTCGGTACAGGGCACCGCGCTGGATCAGATGGGCCGTCATGAGGAGGCGCGATCCTATTACGCGAGCGCGCTGAAGATCGCACCGGGTGATCCCGGCGTGCTCTCCAATCTCGGCCTGTCCTACATGTTGTCGAGAGAGCTGCCGAAGGCCGAAGAGTCGCTCCGGCAGGCCTACGCCTCGCCGCGTGCGAGTGCCCGGGTGCGGCAGAACCTCGCCTTGGTGATCGGCCTCCAGGGCCGCTTCGCGGAAGCGGAGAGCATCGTGAAGGCGGACCTGCCACCGGACGAGGCGGCGGCCAATGTCGCCTATCTCAAGGACATGCTCAGGCGCGGCGATGCCCCGCGCGGTGCACCGAAGCGGACGCCGATTGCTTCGCTGAGCCAACCCGATTGATCAGGTCCGATCGTCTCGCTCTGGCCTGAGCGGCGAGCGCGACGCTCGCCGCCGATTCTCATTGCATCTCCGAGATCTTGATGCCGGTCGGTCCGAGAATGACCACGAATAGCACCGGCAGGAAGAACAGGATCATCGGCACTGTCAGCTTTGGCGGCAAGGCGGCGGCCTTTTTCTCCGCCTCGTTCATGCGCATGTCGCGGTTCTCCTGTGCCATGACGCGCAAGGATTGACCGAGCGGGGTGCCGTAACGTTCCGCCTGCTGAAGCGCGAGACACACCGATTTGACGCCTTCGAGCCCGGTGCGCCGTGCCAGGTTCTCATAGGCGACCTTGCGATCCTGCAAATAGGAGAGCTCGGCCGTGGTCAGAGTGAACTCTTCCGACAGCGCGATCGACTGGCCCACGATCTCGGTCGCAACCTTCCGGAACGCCATCTCGACGGACATGCCGGATTCGATGCAGATCAGGAGCAGGTCGAGCGCGTCGGGAAAAGCCCGCTTGATCGAGAGCTGGCGTTTGGAAATCGCATTCTTGAGGAACAGCATCGGGGCCTGGAGGCCGAGATAGGCCGCGCCGACGCAGATGCCGATCTTGATCGGCATCGGCTGTTCCAAGCGCGCGATCAAGAAGACGTAGAGGACCGAGCCGATCAGGAGCACGATCGGGGCGACCATGCGGGCGAACAGGAAGGTGATATAGGGTGCCTGGCCGCGGTAGCCGGCCATGATGAGCTTGTCCCGAGCAGCTTCCTGCGCCAGCCACTTGGTCAGGTTGAAGTCTTCCACCACCTTCGAGACGAGTTGCTTCGGCGTCTGCCGCAGCGAGACCTTTTCGCTCTTGTGGAGACGCTCACGCTCGCGCTGCCGGATGCGCTCACGCTCGCTCGCGACCGCTTTCATGCGCTTGGAGAGGCCCTCGCCGGCGAACAACGGCATCACCAGCGTGTACACGGTGGCGCTGGCGGCGATGGCCGCGAGCAGCATCGTCATGAAGCGGACGTCGTGCAGTTTTGAGACGAGGAATTCGACCATACGGCACCGTCAGAAATCGAAGTTGATCATCTTCTTCATCACCATGATGCCGATCGACATCCAGATGACGCAGCCGACCAGCATCAGCTGTCCGGTGGGATGGGTCCAAAGAAGCGAGATATATTGCGGTGTCGTGAGGTAGACGAGGAACATCACGATCGGAGGCAGCGAGCCGATGATGCCGGCGGAAGCCTTGGCCTCCATCGACATCGCCTGGATCTTCTCCTTCATCTTCTTGCGGTCGCGCAGCACCTTGGAGAGGTTGCCGAGCGCTTCGGAGAGGTTGCCGCCCGACTTCTGCTGGATCGACACCACGATGCCGAAGAAATTGGCCTCCGGCAGCGGCATGCGCTCGTAGAGCCGTGCGCAGGCCTCGCCCAGCGGCATGCCGATCGCCTGCGTCTCGATGATCGTCAGGAACTCGCTGCGCAGCGGCTCGGGCGCGTCGGCGGCCACGACCTTGATCGATTCGAACAGGGGCAGGCCCGCCTTGATGCCGCGCACGATCACGTCGACCGCGTCCGGCAGCGCAGCCAGGAACTTGGCTTCGCGACGGTTTTTCAGGAAGCCGAGTGCCCAGCGCGGCAGGCCGAAACCGCCGGCAAAAGCGAGGCCGGCGGCGCCGATCAGGCCGCCGCCGGCGAACAGAGCGCCTGCAAAGAACACCCCGGCCACGACGGCGGACACGATCCAGAACTTCTGCGGCGTCCAGTCGAGTCCGGCCTGCGACAGGCGCACGCTGAGCGGCACGCTCTTCTCTTGCGCGCGTCTCGCCTCCAGGTCCTTGAGCGTCGTCTCGACCTGCTCGCGGCGCGAACGCTGGGTTTTCTCGGCCTGACGGGCTGCGGGCGCCTCGGCGCGCGCGACCGAGGCGCGCCGGCTCTCCGCCTTCCGTTCTCCCGACAGGAGCGGATAGAGGAAGACCCAGGCGATGCCGCCGACCGCCGCGGTGGCAAGGAAGGCGAGAGCGAGGACCTGCATGTTCATGGCGGCGCTGACCTGCTTTAAGTCTTCGGAGCGACTTCCGCCGCATCGAGCGCGGCGGCAAGGCGCTTCTCTTCGCCGTAGTACCGGGCGCGTTCCCAGAACTTGGGGCGGCCGATGCCGGTCGATCGGTGCCGGCCGATGATCTTGCCGTTGGCGTCCTCGCCGACCATGTCGTAGAGGAAGATGTCCTGGGTGATGATGGTGTCGCCTTCCATGCCCATCACCTCGGTGATGTGGGTGATGCGGCGGGAACCGTCGCGCAGGCGTGCGGCCTGGATGATGACGTCGATCGAGGCGCAGATCATCTCGCGAATCGTTCGCGAGGGCAGAGAGAAGCCGCCCATCGTGATCATGGATTCGCAGCGGGACAGCGCTTCGCGCGGGTTGTTGGCGTGCAGCGTGCCCATCGAGCCGTCATGGCCGGTGTTCATGGCCTGGAGCAGGTCGAAGGCCTCGGGGCCGCGGACCTCGCCGACGATGATGCGTTCGGGGCGCATACGCAGGCAGTTGCGCACCAATTCTCGCATGGTGACCTGGCCTTCGCCCTCGATATTGGGTGGGCGGGTTTCCAGCCGCACGACGTGGGGCTGCTGCAGCTGGAGCTCGGCAGCGTCCTCGCAGGTGATGACGCGCTCGTCGTGCTCGATGTAATTCGTGAGGCAGTTGAGCAGCGTGGTCTTGCCGGAGCCGGTACCGCCGGAGATCAGCACGTTGCACCGGACGCGGCCGATGATCTGGAGGATCTCGGCGCCCTCCGGCGTGATCGCGCCGAACTTGACGAGCTGATCCAGCGTCAGCTTGTCCTTCTTGAACTTGCGGATGGTGAGTGTAGGGCCGTCGATCGACAGCGGCGGCACGATGGCGTTGACGCGGGAGCCGTCGGCGAGGCGTGCGTCGCAGATCGGCGAGGATTCGTCGACGCGCCGGCCGACCTGGCTGACGATCCGCTGGCAGATGTTGAGAAGCTGCTGGTTGTCGCGGAAGCGGATGCCGGTGCGCTGGATCTTGCCGCCGACCTCGATGTAGACGGTGTTGGCGCCGTTGACCATGATGTCGGCGATATCGTCGCGTGACAACAGGGGTTCGAGCGGGCCGTAGCCGAGGACGTCGTTGCAGATGTCGTCGAGCAGCTCCTCCTGCTCGGCGATCGACATCACGATGTTCTTGATCGCGATGATCTCATTGACGATGTCGCGGATTTCCTCGCGCGCGGATTCCGAATCGAGCTTCGCGAGCTGGGCGAGATCGATGGCTTCGATCAGTGCGCCGAAGATGGTCGCCTTGACCTCATAGTAATTGTCCGAACGCCGGCTCTCCATGGCCGGGGGCGGCGGGGCCTTGGCAGGAGCAAGCGGTGGCGAGGCGACGGCCGGCGGCGGCGGGGCGCGCGACACCGTCGGCGCCGGAGCCTGGGAGGGCTCGGGCGACACGGCGCCGGGCTTGGGCGCCCGAAAATCGATGTCTGTTCCGCTACGCTTACCGAACACTTAACAACTCCATGCGGCGGCTTATTTTCCCCGCAACTTGTCAATCAGAGGTGAAAGCAGGGACGACTTCTGCTTCTTGGTCTCGCTGCGGCCGGTGAGGCGCTGGGCGATCTGCAGGAACATCTCGATCGACTTATGATTGGCGGAGATCTCCGCGATCATCTGGCCGTTGTTGGCCGCCGAGCCGAAGATCTGCGGCTCGAACGGGATCGAGACGATCGGCTGACTTTCGATCGCCTTGGCGAACTCCGCGGCGGCGATTTCCGGCCGCTTTGGCACGCCGACCTGGTTCAGGCAGTACAGCGGCGGGCGGTCGTTGGGACGTGCGGCCTTCAACAAGTCGAACAGGTTCTTGGTGTTGCGCAGATTGGCGAGGTCGGGTGCGGCCACGATCAGAATGTCGTCCGCTCCGATCAGGGCGCGCTTGGTCCAGCCCGACCATTGATGAGGAACGTCGAGCACGATGCAGGGCATGGTGGAGCGCAGTGTGTCGAACACGGCGTCGAAAGCATCGGTGCCGAAATCGTAGACCCGGTCGAGCGTCGCAGGGGCCGCCAGCAGGCTGAGGTGATCGGTGCATTTCGACAGCAGGCGGTCGATGAAAGCGGTATCGACGCGGTCGGGAGAGAACACCGCGTCGGCAATGCCTTGCGGCGGATCCTGGTTGTAGTCGAGCCCGGCGGTGCCGAAGGCGAGGTCGAGATCGGCGACGACGGCATCCATGGCGAGGTCGCGCGCGATCGCCCAGGCCACGTTGTGAGAGATGGTGGAAGCCCCGACGCCGCCCTTGGCGCCGACCACCGCGATGATGCGACCGACCGCCTTGGCCTCAGGCGCGGAGAACAGGTTGCAGATCGAGCGCACGACGTCGATCGCGCCGACCGGCGCGAGCACGTAGTCGCTGACACCACGGCGAACCAGCTCGCGGTACAGCATGACGTCGTTGATGCGGCCAATCACGACCACCCGGGTGCCGGCGTCGCACACGGTGGCGAGCTGGTCGAGCCCGCTCAGGAGATCGCTGCGGCCGTCGCTCTCGAGTACGATCACGTTCGGCGTGGGGGCCGAGCGATAAGCTTCGATCGCGGCCGCCATGCCGCCCATCTGGATCTTCAGGTGAGCCTTGCCGAGGCGGCGATCCTCGCCGGCCGACTGTACCGCGGCCGCAGTCTCCACGGTCTCGCAGAAGGCCTGGACCGATACGCGCGGCGCAGGCGCGATATGCTCCTCGACCGGCGGCGGAGCTGCTGCAGGCTGCTCTTCGTGTGTCTGACGCGCGTAGCTGATCATTTGCCGGTGTCGCTGAGTTTGGCCCTGTCGGCCTCAGGATAGGTGGTCGCCGTCGTCGTTCCCCTGCGATACTTCTCGAAACCGGTGATGCGCCGCGGCGTGTACGATGGAGTTTCGGGCCGCGGCTGCTCGAGGTCCGACGGATTGTCGACCATGGCCGCGAGGTTGCGCTGATAGGCGCAGCCGTAATTGTAGTAGTCCTTGTTCTCGAACCAGCGCTTGTTCTTCATCGAGGGGCCGATGTCCTCCGGCCACAGGCCGCAAGGGCCGGCGACCGCGGCGATCTTGGAATAGGTGAGCCGGATCGGCGTCAGGAAGCGCTTGTCTTCCGGCTGATAGGGACGAACGCTGACGCCGCGCGGCGGAACGCCCGCCGCCGCCAGGATCGCCTGGATCTCGCGCATCGTGTCCGCGACCGGACGCGCATTGGGCATATGGGACGGCACGTCGATATGAATGGCGCCGGTGCCCTCGCGCAACCACGTCGAGGCCACGCCCATCACGTCGGCGCGCTGGGCGGCGGTCAAACCGCCGCGGGCATGGCCCACGAAGACCACGATCGAGCGGTTCTGCTCCTCGATCGCGATCGGATGACGTTGCTTGTAATCGTCAGGAATCGAGGCCGTAACGACCTCGTCGTGCCGGCAGCCACCGAGCACGAGAGCCATGCCGACGAGCGCGCCACTGAGGCGGATGGCGCGCTTGCGAAGCTGGGGTCGTTTTGTGTTCATCGTGAAGTCCCCGTTCCGCCTCAGTCGGTGATGAAGCCGTAGGTGCCGCGGTAGTTCTTGGCCGGCTCGGTCCGTCCGGGCACGCCATAGAGCCGGTTGATGTTGCCGATCAGCTGGGCCTGCGGATCCGCAGGCGGGGCGAAGCCGTCATCGGGCCGCGACAGGTCCTTCGGCGCCACCGCGCGCACGACGTAAGGCGTCACGATCACGACCAGCTCGGTCGCGTTGTTGACGAAGTCGCGGCTGCGAAACAGCGTGCCGAGGATCGGGAGCTGCATCAGTCCAGGCAATCCGCTGACCGCCTGCTTGGTCTGCTGCTGGATCAGGCCGGCCATCGCCATCGCGCCCCCGGAGGGAATTTCCAGCGAGGTCTCCGCGCGGCGCGTCCTGATTGAGGGCACCGTCAGCGAGTTCACCGACGTCGAGGTCACGGCCTGGGACAGCGTGATTGCATTTTCGTTCGACAGTTCCGAGACCTCGGTCATCACTCGCATGCTGATTTTGCCCTCGCTCAGCACCACGGGCGTGAAGTTCAGCGAGATGCCGAACTTCTTGAAGCTGATCTGGGTGGTACAGACGTGGGTGACGGGATCGCACGAATAGCCTGCGGGGACCGGAAATTCACCGCCGGCAATGAAGGTCGCCGATTCGCCTGATATCGCGGTCAGGTTCGGTTCGGCCAGCGTGCGGATCACGCCCGCGGTCTCCATGGCTCGCAGGGTGGCCTGCACCGACGGCGTCGCGCCGAACTTCGTCGTCAGATTGTTGCCGTCCACCAGGTTGCGGCCATAGGCCGTGAACGGGTTCGAATTGGTGAAGCTCACCACGGAGGTGCCGTAGTTGAGGTTGGCGGAGAGGTCGATGCCGAGCTGCTTCACGATGTTGCGCTGGACCTCGGCGACCGTCACCTTGAGCATGATCTGGTCGCGGCCGCGCACCACGATGGAGTTCACCACCTTGTCGACGCCGCCGGCCAGGCGGGCGGCGAGCTCGTTCGCCTGCTGCGCTTCCATCGGGTTGGCAGCCGTGCCGCTCAGGATGATTCCGTCGCCGAGACCATCGATCTGAATGTCTGAATTGGGCAGGATCTGCTTCAGCGCGGCCCGTGCGCCGTTGAGATCGCGCTTGACCGCGATGTCATAGGCCGCAATCTGCTGACCGGCGGAATCGAAGAATACGATGTTGGTCTGGCCGACCGCGGCGCCGATGATATAGGCGCGCTGCGCCGAGCGCACCACCGCATTAGCGATCTTGGGATCGGCGACCAGTACGTCCTTGATGTCGCGCGGCAGGTCGATCACGATCGACTTGCCGACGCCGAGCGAGAGGAAGCGCGCGTTGATCTGGCCGTCCGCCGCGGCCTGCACTACGGGGCGGTAATCGGCAGCGACCGCCGGGGTCATCATCGGGTTGAGCGCCAGCGCGAGGGCGGCTGAAAACGACAGGGCGCGGACCAGTGAGGTTCGCATCGTCGCCGAATCTGCCCTGCATTTCATATCGACTGTCTTCATCGTGCCTTAGCCGCCTGACTTGGAATGCCGTAGCGAATGATCGAGACGCCCTCTTGCTTCTGCGCGGAGTCATCGAGCGTGATCTCGCTCATCTTGACGTCGACGATGCTGCGCAGCGCCAGCGACAGCGTGCCGCTCTGCCGCGCCGCGGAGAGCGTTGCGGTCTGCGACGGAGTGAGCTCGAGGGTGACGGTCTTGCCGATCACCGCGTTCTGGCCATCCTTTTCCTTGGGCGCCTGGTCGATGGCCAGGACGCGGATGTTGGCCAGGATGATCTCGGAGGTCACGACGTCGGGCGCGCCGCTGCTCTGGTCCGGGTTCTTCAACCGTCGCGTGAGAATGACGTCGACACGATCGTTGGGCAGGATGAAGCCGCCTGCGCCCGTCTCCGGCGAGATCTCGGTCGAGATCGCCCGCATGCCGGAGGGCAGGATGGCGGCCATGAAGCCGGAGTTCTCGGCCTTGACCAGCTTCTGGTCGCGGATCGGTTCACCCTGGATGAACGGCGCGCGCGCGATCGAGCCGGCCACTTGGGTGACCCCCTCGGGACGCTCGTTGCGGCGGATGAACGTGGCGCTGGCAGTCGCGGCCGGCCAGGTCTGCCATTGCACGTCTTCCGGCTTCACGGTCTGACCGAGGTCGATGTCGTTCTTGGCCACGAGGACGTCCACTGTCGGCAGCTGTGCGGCCGGAAGCGGAGGCGGCGCAGAATTGTCGGTGCCGCTCGCCAGGTACGCGGCGACACCGCCGGCGCTGATGGCGACGGTCAGGACGACTATGCGTGCCCTATTCATACGCTTCGACTTTCCAACAATACGCTGCGGCGTAGCCGCCGCCGTAACCGGCAGTTGACCAGCTATTCGTCAAAGCATGGTTAATGAGGCGTATCTAAATCGCCTTAACGCCGGGTTTACCCGCTGCGTTCAGCGCAGTGCGAGGTGAGCGAGGTCGATCGCCTTCACCCATTCGGTCTCGGGATAGACCATCAACGCGCTCAGCGCGAGCGCGATGCCGTAGGGAATGCCGCTTTCCTTGGCGTGCAGCCGCGCGAGCCAGGCCTGACCCGCCAGCCCGTAGGGCAGCGGCCATTGCCTGAACTGGAGCAGGAGCAGCGTCAGCGCTCCGCCGAACAGCGACGCGTAGAGCAGGAAGTTCGTCAGATGTGCAAAGCCGAACCAGAGCGCGACGGAGGCCGCGACCTTGGCATCGCCGCCGCCAACCCAGCCCATCGCGAAGCAGGTGAAGGCTACGACCAGGAGAACCGCGCCCGCGCCGACATGACTGAGCATTTCGTAAGGTGCCATGCCACCGGCGAAGGCGAGCACGAAGAAGCCTGCCACCAGCAATAGCGACACCCGGTTCGAGATCGTCATCGTGAAGAGATCGCTCGCGGCGGCGAACGCCATAAGGGCCGGGAAGAGCAGAAGGCGCGCAAGGTCGAGGATCATGGGCTGCGTCTTGAGGCCTGGGTTTGCCGTCGGAGCTGGCGTCGCCGGATGTTAGCACGCAGTGCTAAACAAACCGACAACGGAGGCTGTGGCGCGCAGGGCCGCCGACTACACGCCTCTACCAGAAGATGGCAATGCGCGCGGCGAGCGCGACCGTCGCAAGCAGCAGCGCGAGGCAGATCCAATAAGCCGGCGAGCCGGCCTGCGCCGCCCTCGGCTCGTTCGCCGCGACCGCGGCATCGGTTCTGAACTTGTGCAACGCCACTGGAACTCGCCGTCACAGAAAAACAAAGGCCCCGGAGGTCCGGGGCATTTGCCGTCGCTTGCCGGTTGCTTACTTCAGCGACGTGCTGATCGAGGTGAACTTGCTGTTCAGCGTGGTGCCGAGACTGTTGACGACGGTGATGATGGCCAGCGCGATGCCGGCGGCGATCAGGCCGTATTCGATGGCGGTGGCGCCGGATTCATCCTTCGCGAAACGCGCAATCAAGTTCTTCATGAACAAAACTCCGTCTGGGTGAGATCGCCTCGTTCGGCGCTGTCTTTGACGCGACGACCATGAAAGCCGAGCTCTTTCGGTACAGTTAATTCGATCGGGTAAACCCCGCTTCGGCGCGATGCTTTTGCCCAGAGTAAATTTCGCCTTAAGGCGGCAGCTGCAAAACGTTCGGCTTCCGAATGCACCGGCAGCGCGATATTTGCTTCACCGTCCCTTAAATTTCGGGGAGTAGGCGTAGCAGGACTGGAATTCCCAAGAGAGGCGACGATGTCGAGCCTGCCCATGCAAGTCGCCCTGATGCTCGGCGAGACCATCGTGAAGGTAATCCCCGTCACCATGGTGCTCGCGGCGGTCTTCACCGTGCTGGAGCATTTCTGGGCGTGCAATCCCGGCGCGCCATGGTGGCGCAAACGGGAGATCATCACCGACATCTGCTACTGGTTCTTCGTTCCGGTGTTCGCCCGCACCATGCGGATCGGGCTTCTGATCGTCGGCGCCGGCGTCATCTTCAACATCCATGACCCCGACGAACTCATCGCCTTCTACGACAATGGCCATGGCCCGCTGGCACAGTTGCCTCTATGGGTGCAGGGCCTGCTGTTCCTGGTCCTGTCCGACTTCATGCTGTACTGGCTGCATCGAGTCTTTCACGACGGCGGCTTTTGGAAGTATCACGCCATTCATCATTCCTCGGAGGAAATCGGGTGGATCTCCGCGGCCCGCTTCCATCCGGTCAATCTCTTGCTCGGGACGATCAGTGTCGACGTCGTGCTGCTGATGGCCGGTATCTCCCCGAACGTCATGATCTGGGTCGGCCCGTTCACCACGTTCCATTCGGCTTTCGTGCACGCCAACCTGAACTGGACCTTCGGACCGCTCAAATATGTGCTGGCGACGCCGGTGTTCCACCGCTGGCACCATACTTCGCTCGAAGAGGGCGGCGACACCAACTTCGCCGGGACCTTCCCGATCTGGGACGTGCTGTTCGGCACGTTCCGCATGCCGGAGGGGAAGCTGCCGCAGGATTACGGCAAGGACGAAGCGACCATGCCGAAGGAGATCGGGGGCCAGCTCGCCTATCCGTTCCGCCATTAGGGGGACAGCGAGGCCGGTAAATGCCGGTCCGTTCAAACAATAGGCGGCGAGTTTGCGGAACGTTCATGAATTAAGGGCAGGTTGAGCGGGTCGGGCACCGGCTCCGCTGCGTCGAGTCGTTTCTGCCGGTTTGTGCGTCCCGGGGGTAAGAGTATGCGTAAAGAAATGCTGCGCCGTCATGCGCGCGTCTGTCTTCTGGTTGCCGCTGCGGCGCTGGCTTGGCCGGCCGCCGGCCTTGCCGAGCCCACCGTCGACACCATCGCCGTCAATGTCGATCAGGCCAAGCTGGTACGGCTGCCCGGCAAGGTGGCGACCATCGTGGTCGGCAATCCCCTGATCGCCGACGTCACGCTCCAGCCGGGCGGCATGATCGTCGTGACCGGAAAGGGTTATGGGGCCACCAATTTCATCGCACTTGATCGGGGCGGTGAGATTCTGGTCGACCGCCAGATCCAGGTCGAAGGTCCGAGCGACCGGCTCGTCACCGTCTATCGCGGGGTCGAGCGCGAATCCTACAGCTGCGCACCGCTTTGCCAGCGTCGCGTGACCCTCGGCGACAGCGACACCTACTTCAACAACACCATGAGCCAGGCCGGTTCGCTGAGCAGCAGTGCCAGCGCTGGCGGTGCCGGCGCGGCCGCCAAACCCAACTAGCCGAACGGCGGGCCCGCCGGGGGGATCCCGTCAGGCTCGGGGACGCGGTGGCGTCCGCCGCGCGATCCGAGGCGTCTCTCCGCGCCGCGCTTGGTGTGCTTCGGGTCGCACTTGGTTAACGCAGCCTTAACGTTGCGGTCCGCCGCACGCAGGCTGTCCGAAACACTTAGACAATCAGTTTCCGCTATTGAACAGGGCAGATGATCGACCGTTGCTGGGGAATTTGACCCGATGCCATCGCATGCACCTACCAGGTTCACGCTCCGGAAAGCGCTGGCCCGGTTTCGCGGCAACCGCCGCGGCTCCGCGGCCGTCGAGTTTGCGCTGGTGGCGCCGATGTTCTTCGGGCTGTTGTTCGCCATCATCGAGACGGCGCTCGTGTTCTTCTCGGGCCAGGTGCTCGAGACGATCGCGCAGGACTCCGCGCGGGCGATTCTGACCGGCCAGGCGCAGGCACAGGGCGGCTCGGTGGCGGCGTGTCAGACCGCGCCCAACGCGGTTACGGCATGCGATCAGACCACGTTCAAGGCCTTTGTCTGCAGCAAGATCCCGGCGTTGTTCGATTGCAGCAAGCTCTACGTCGACGTCGTGAGCACCAGCTCATTCGGGACGCTCAACCTGACCAGCTACGGCAATTCCTGCAATTTCAACCCGACCGGCATGCAGTACAATGCCGGAGGCTCCGGCCAGGTGGTCGTGGTGCGCCTGTTCTATCAGTGGCCGCTCGTCGTCACCGGTCTCGGCTACAACATCGGGTGTAGCAACAAGCGGCTGCTGGTGGCGACCGCTGCGTTCAAGAACGAACCCTTCTGAGGCAGATGGATCTGAGCGGACCGATGCAGACGATTGCGAATATCTGGAGGAATGCACGTTGCTCCATGGGCGACTTCGTTGCCGACAAGCGCGCACTCGCGGCGACCGAATTCGCAGTCATCGTACCGCTGATGCTGGTCATGTTCTTCGGCACCGTCGAATTTTCGTCCGCCGTAGCGATCGACCGCAAGGTCACGTTGATTGCACGGACTCTGTCGGACCTGACGTCTCAGTCGACGAAGCTCTACGACGCCGACATGCAGAACACGTTCACCGCGAGCATCTCGGTCGTCATGCCTTACGACGCTTCGCTCGTGAAGGGCACGATCTCGCAGATCTACATCGATGCCAATAGTATCGCGACGGTCCAGTGGAGCAGGGCCGGCACCATCGCGAGCGGCGCGACGCAAGCTACGCTGGCGACCTCGGCTCGGAATGCCGGCGACAAGGTCACCTCGATGATCCCCCCGACGCTATTGATTCCGTCGAGCTATCTCATCCTGAGCGAGGCGAGCTACACCTACACCCCGACCGTCGGATACGTGTTGAAGTCGAGTATCACCCTCAGTGATCTTTCCTACACGCGCCCGCGCCAGGTCAGCTGCGTGCCCTACAACGACATACCGTCGACGTGTTGAGATTTGCGAGTTCCCCCGAAATGGAAAAGGCCGTGCGTTCCGCACGGCCTTTCTGTTTGGTTGCTTAGCCTCGCTCGTTCGAGCGATCGGGCCCACGGGGCCCGCAGGGCTCAGCCGGCGGCGCGCAGGTTGTCCGCCGCCGATTTGCCGGAGCGGCGGTCAGCCACGATCTCATAGGAGATCTTCTGGCCTTCGCGCAGCGAGCCGAGGCCGGCGCGCTCCACGGCGCTGATGTGAACGAACACGTCCTGGCCGCCGTCGTCGGGCTGAATGAATCCGAAGCCCTTGGTTGCGTTAAACCACTTCACGGTTCCCATGCTCATGGGGGTAGTCCCTTCTCAGATAGTACAATGTCGGAGCCCGCTCGCGCGGGCAGGTTAGATCGAATTTCTGGAAGGGTCGTCAGCGTGTCTGAACCGGCTGTACCGGTGGATGCCAATGTCGTCCGGCCGAAAATCGATTAATTCATTTTATCGGAAACGAGGGTCCGAAACAATCCGGACGTGCACGATTTTTTGACCGCCGCCATGTCGACGGCGGATCAAGTTGCAGTCCGGAATTTTGTCGCCCTTCTGCGCCGCAGCGGATTAGCGACGGCGGAACTGGCCGCCGCGCTGCCCGGGACGGGGTGGCCCGCCCGCCGTGCTGGGACGCTCGTCCTTGTGACGGAAAATCAGCCGACCCTTCTCGAGGTCATAGGGCGACATCTCCACCGTCACGCGGTCTCCTGCCAGCGTCTTGATGCGGTTCTTCTTCATCTTGCCGGCGGTATAGGCAACGATCTCGTGTCCGGCGTCGAGCTGCACGCGGTAGCGGGCATCGGGGAGGATTTCGGTGACCAGTCCTTCGAACTGGATCAGCTCTTCCTTAGCCATGAATTTCTCCAGGTCGTGGACGGCTAGTGCGAATAGGGTTTGCGGTTCGGTTGGCTGCTTGGCCGACTCTCGCGGCGCAAAAAGGCAACGCCTTGTATCCCATCAGGCGTCCCGGCGCTATGCGCGGAACGTTGTTCCGGACGGTCGACAGGCGATGAATGCATCTTACCACCGGAGCGGCGGCGGCGAGAACCCTTCGAAGCATTCGGGCCGGTGCCGGGCCGTCCGTCAACGTGCCTCGCCTCGCCGTGCCGTCCTTCGCCGGGCCTTCCGTCGCCCTGCTTGCCGGCACCATGGTGGCGGCCATCGGCATGCCTTTCGTCGGAACGCCGCCCGTCACCGTGGCGTGCGCCCTGCGGACGCTGGCCCGGGCGGCCGCCCGGCCGTCCTTGCCGTTGCTGGGACGGGGCGGGGCCGGCATCGCGGCGGCCGGCGTCGGTGCGGTGGTCCTCCCGCGGCAGCGCCACGCGGATCAGCCGCTCGATGTCGCGGAGATAGCTGAGCTCCTCGCCGCCTGCGACCAGCGAGATCGCGGTGCCTTCGGCCCCGGCGCGCGCGGTGCGCCCGATGCGGTGGACGTAGGTTTCCGGCACGTTGGGCAGGTCGAAATTGATGACATGGCTGATGCCGTCGACGTCGATGCCGCGGGCGGCAATGTCGGTGGCGACCAGGGTGCGGATCTCGCCCGTGCGGAACTGGGCGAGCGTGCGCTCGCGATGGTTCTGCGACTTGTTGCCGTGAATGGCGTTGGCGGGGATCCCCGCTTTCTCGAGCGTCTTTACGACCTTGTCGGCGCCGTGCTTGGTGCGGGTGAAGACCAGCGCCCGGTTGACGGGCTCGTCCTTCAGCAGCTTGGCGAGGAAGGACGGCTTGGCCGTGAAATCGACCTGGAGGATGCGCTGGTTGATCCGCTCGGCGGTCGAGGACACCGGGGTCACTGCGACACGGGCGGGATCACGAAGCATGGCATCGGCGAGCTCGGCGATGTCTTTCGGCATGGTGGCCGAGAAGAACAGCGTCTGGCGCTTGATCGGCAGCTTGGCGACGATTTTGCGGATGTCGTTGATGAAGCCCATGTCGAGCATGCGGTCGGCTTCGTCGAGCACGAGGAACTCGACGCTTCCAAGCTTTAGCCCATTGCTCTGCACGAGGTCGAGCAGGCGCCCCGGCGTGGCAACCAGGACGTCGACGCCCTGCATCAGCGCGCGGACTTGGCGGCCCATCGGTACGCCGCCGATGGCAAGCGTCGAGGACAGCCGGATGTGGCGGCCATAGGCGTTGAAGCTGTCAAGGATCTGGCCGGACAGCTCGCGAGTCGGCGACAGCACCAGTACGCGGGCGGTCTTGGGCTGCGGCTTGATGCGGTTCTCGAGCAGGCGATGCAGAATCGGCAGTGCGAAAGACGCGGTCTTGCCGGTGCCGGTCTGGGCGATGCCGACGACGTCGCGGCCGGTCAGCGCCAGCGGGATGGTCTGGGCCTGAATCGGGGTGGGGGTGACGTAATTCTCTTCACGAAGAGCGCGCGCGATGGGTTCGGCGAGGCCGAAGTCCTGAAACGAAGTCAAAAGAGGGGTTCTTTCCATGTCAAAAGCGGGCGCCCGGCGCATTCGGCGCGGCGCGCGCAAAGGGGTGTCGAGAAGACACCTGCGTGTTTGGGGTGTCGGATGGCTCGGGAGGATGGGGCAAGCCAGAGGCCCGTAGAGGGCTTAAGAACACGCGGCTCGCTACGACCCCTTGATTCGCAAGAGGTCTCGTCCGCTCATATGGAACATCGAGAGGGCGCTTTCAAGGCAAGTTGGCCGGAAATGACCATTGCGGCGCAAAATTTGTGCTGCCGGAAATTTAGCCAGCACTGCATGCCTGCTTACAAAACAGACCGAATGCCCCTTTCGCATACATTTTGATTGCCTAAACTTTGGGCGACCTGAGCGCGGCCAAAGTGCGATTTCTGGCGATTATTGATGTAAAATCAATTGCTTAAAGGGTGCCGAGTCCATGGCACGGTTCTTGCGATTCCGTTAATCGCAGGCGGCCGTGGGGCCGTTTCGCAGCGTTTTTCACGTCTGCGTCAGGGAGATGAGACACTCATGTTTAACAAATCCACTCACGATATAGCGGCCTCATTTAGCCGTCGCGGCGTGCTCGCCGCGACCGCCGGACTGGTGCTTGGTCTGGCTTCATTGACTGGCGCGAAAGCCGCGGACGACACCATCAAGGTGGGCGTGCTCCACTCCCTGTCCGGCACAATGGCAATCAGCGAAACCACGCTGAAGGACACCATCCTCTTCCTGATCGACGAGCAGAACAAGAAGGGCGGCGTGCTCGGCAAGAAGCTGGAAGCCGTCGTCGTCGACCCCGCTTCGAACTGGCCGCTGTTCGCCGAGAAGGCGCGCGAGCTGATCACCAAGGACAAGGTTTCGGTCGTGTTCGGCTGCTGGACCTCGGTGTCACGCAAGTCGGTGCTCCCGGTCTTCAAGGAGCTGAACAGCATCCTGTTCTATCCCGTGCAGTACGAGGGCGAGGAGAGCGAGCGCAACGTATTCTACACGGGGGCGGCCCCCAACCAGCAGGCGATCCCCGCCGTCGACTATCTGATGAAGGAAGAGAAGGTGAAGCGCTGGGTGCTCGCGGGCACCGACTACGTCTATCCGCGCACCACCAACAAGATCCTGGAAGCCTATCTGAAGTCCAAGGGTGTCGCCCAGGAAGACATCATGATCAACTACACGCCGTTCGGTCACTCCGACTGGCAGACGATCGTGGCCGACATCAAGAAGTTCGGGTCGGCCGGCAAGAAGACCGCGGTGGTCTCGACCATCAACGGCGACGCCAACGTTCCCTTCTACAAGGAGCTCGGCAACCAGGGCATCAAGGCAAAGGACATCCCGGTCGTCGCGTTCTCGGTGGGTGAGGAAGAACTCGCCGGCATCGACACCAAGCCCCTGGTCGGCCACCTCGCTGCCTGGAACTACTTCCAGTCGATCAAGACCAAGGACGGATCGAACGAGAAGTTCATCAAGGACTGGCAGGCCTACACCAAGAACCCGAAGCGCGTAACCAACGATCCCATGGAAGCCCACGTGATCGGCTTCAACATGTGGGTGAAGGCGGTCGAGAAGGTGAAGTCGACCGATCCGGACAAGGTGATCGACGCGCTTCCCGGCACCGAGGCGCCGAACCTCACCGGCGGCGTGTCGAAGATGCTGCCGAACCACCACATTACCAAGCCCGTGTTCATCGGCGAGATCAAAGGCAACGGCCAGTTCGACGTGGTCTGGAAGACCCCGGGCCTCGTTCCGGGCGATGCCTGGTCGAAGGAGCTCGACGGCTCCAAGGATCTGATCGGCGACTGGGTCGGAAAGAAGTGCGGCAACTTCAACACCAAGACCAACAAGTGCCTCGGTTCGGGTTCCTGATCCCGATCTGACGCTCCATTGCGCGACCGGAGAGGGCGGCGATCCCGCCGCCTTCTCCACTCATTTCTGCCGGGGTCATTCACAGTGCCAGCCCATTTGTCCGCGCGTCTCTATTCGCTCGCGCTCACGCTATTCCTGATCGCGTTCGCGCTGCCGGCCCTCGCCGGCCCGTTCGAGGATGCGGTCGCCAAGTTCGCCAATGACGATTTTTCCGACACGGAAGAGGCGATCGGTGTGATCGCGGGCAGTGGCAACAAGCTCGCGTTCCCCATCATCAGCGCGCTCCAGGACGGCCGCCTCATGGCCGATCCCGACAGCAAGAAGGTCTACGTCACCGGCGCCGACGGCAAGTCGATCGACGCCGCGAGCGGCGAGGCCGTTGCCAGCGTTCCCGACAGTGCGAGCGCGGTTCGCCTCAACAACCGGCTGCGCCGCAGCGTCGACGCCGCGATCGGCAGCCTGACGCTTCAGTCACCGGACCTGGGGACGCGCCTGCAGGCCGCGCAGTCCGTCTTCAAGTCGCATGAAGAGACCGCGCTCGAGGCGGTCGATGCCGCGCTTGCCAAGGAAACCAACAGATCCGTCAAGGCCGCCCTCGGCGAGGCGCGCGCCGCGATCCTGCTGTTCAAGCCCGACGCGTCCGAGGTCGAGAAGCTCGAGGCGGTCGCGACCCTTAAGGCGCGCGGCGACCAGGACGCGCTGGCGCTTCTCACCGGCATGGGCGACCAGCCAGCCTTGGTGATCAAGGCCGCCGCAAGCGCGATCGCCTCGATCCAGAACTCGCTCGCAGTCTGGTCCATGGTGCAGAACGCCTGGTACGGCCTTTCGCTCGGTTCGGTGCTGCTGCTCGCCGCGATCGGCCTCGCCATCACCTTCGGCGTGATGGGCGTCATCAACATGGCGCATGGCGAAATGGTGATGATCGGGGCCTACACCACCTTCGTAGTGCAGGAGGTGATCCGCAGTCGCTATCCCGGCCTGTTCGACTATTCGCTTCTGATCGCCGTGCCGCTCGCGTTCCTCGTCGCCGGCGCCATCGGCGTCCTGATCGAGCGCAGCATCATCCGCTTCCTCTATGGCCGTCCGCTGGAGACGCTGCTCGCGACCTGGGGCCTGTCGCTGGTGCTGCAGCAGGCCGTGCGCACGATGTTCGGCCCGACCAACCGCGAGGTGGGGAATCCCTCCTGGATGAGCGGCGCTTTCGAGCTCGGACAGATTACCATCACCTATAACCGGCTCTGGATCCTTCTCTTCACGCTCGCGGTGTTCGCGATCCTGCTCGCGATGCTGCGCTACACGGCTCTCGGCCTCGAAATGCGCGCGGTGACGCAGAACCGGCGCATGGCCGCCTCGATGGGCATCGCCACATCGCGCGTCGACGCCCTGACCTTCGGGCTCGGCTCGGGCATTGCCGGTATCGCCGGGGTGGCGCTGTCGCAGATCGACAATGTCAGCCCCAATCTCGGCCAGAGCTACATCATCGACAGCTTCATGGTCGTGGTGTTTGGCGGGGTCGGCAATCTCTGGGGGACTCTGGTCGGCGCCTTCACGCTCGGCATCGCCAACAAGTTCCTGGAGCCGGTCGCCGGTGCGGTGCTCGGCAAGATCGCGATCCTGGTTCTTATCATCCTGTTCATTCAAAAGCGCCCGCGCGGACTCTTCGCGCTCAAGGGCCGTGCGGTGGAAGCATGACCCCTCACATGCTGACGCGATCGCTGGACCGCGGCGCGACGATCTTCCTTGCGATCGTCGCAGCCTGCGGCATCCTCATCCCGCTCTCCAACCTGCTGCTGCCCGCGGGCTCGTTCCTGCAGGTGCCGACCTATCTCGTCGCGCTCTGGGGCAAGTATGTCTGCTACGCGATCCTGGCGCTCTCGATCGACCTGATCTGGGGCTATTGCGGAATCCTCTCGCTCGGCCACGGCGCTTTCTTCGCGCTGGGCGGTTACGCCATGGGCATGTACCTGATGCGGCAGATCGGCACCCGCGGGGTCTATGGCAATCCGATCCTGCCCGACTTCATGGTGTTCCTGAATTGGCAGGAGCTGCCCTGGTACTGGTACGGCTTCGACATGTTCTGGTTCGCCGCGCTGATGGTGCTGGTCGTGCCGGGCCTGCTTGCCTTCTGCTTCGGCTGGCTCGCGTTCCGTTCCCGGGTTACCGGCGTGTATCTGTCGATCATCACGCAGGCGATGACTTATGCGCTGCTGCTCGCTTTCTTCCGCAACGACTTCGGCTTCGGCGGCAACAACGGCCTGACCGACTTCAAGGATATCCTCGGCTTCAACGTGCAGGCGGAGGGCACCCGTGCCGCGCTGTTCGCGCTGAGCTGCCTGGCGCTGATCATAGGCTTCCTGATCTGCCGCGCCATCGTCTCATCCAAGCTGGGCAAGGTGCTGATCGCGGTGCGTGATGCGGAATCGCGCACGCGCTTCCTTGGCTACCGCGTCGAATCCTACAAGCTGTTCGTGTTCACGGTGTCGGCCTGCATGGCGGGCGTTGCCGGCGCGCTCTACGTGCCGCAGGTCGGCATCATCAATCCATCCGAGTTCGCGCCGGGCAATTCGATCGAGGCGGTGATCTGGGTGGCCGTCGGCGGCCGCGGCACGCTGGTCGGTGCGGCGCTCGGTGCCGTGGTCGTCAACTATGCAAAGACGTTCTTCACCTCTGGCGTACTGGCGCCGTACTGGCTGTTCATGCTGGGCGCGCTGTTCATCCTGGTGACGCTGCTGCTGCCCAGGGGCATCGTCGGCACCTTCAATGCGTGGCGGGACTCAGCGCGGGAAAAGCGCACCGCAGCAGCTGCCGCGAGCGCCGCGGCTGAAGACGGCATGGTCCAACCGAAGATGGCGGAGTAAGCGGTCATGAACGTCATGGACACCCGCACGACGTCCGCAATGCTCTATCTCGATGGCGTGCACGTCTCGTTCGACGGCTTCCACGCCATCAACAACCTGTCGCTGACGCTCGAGCCCGGCGAGATGCGGGCCATCATCGGGCCGAACGGCGCCGGCAAGACCACGATGATGGACATCATCACCGGCAAGACCAAGCCCGACGAAGGCACCGTGCTGTTCGACGGCGTCACGGATCTCACGCGGCTCGACGAGACGCGCATCGCCGAGCTCGGCATCGGCCGCAAATTCCAGAAGCCGACGGTGTTCGAGAGCCAGACCGTGCACGACAACCTCCTGCTCGCGCTCAATGTCGATCACTCCGTCCGCGGCACGCTGTTCTGGCGCGGCAGCAAGGCCGAGACCGAGCGCATCGACAAGGTGCTGGAGACGATCCGTCTCACCGAAGCGCGCAACCGCCTCGCTGGCAGCCTCAGCCATGGCCAGAAGCAATGGCTCGAGATCGGCATGCTGCTGGCGCAGGATCCGAAGCTGCTGCTGGTCGACGAGCCCGTTGCAGGGATGACCGACATCGAGACGCATCTCACCGCCGAGCTGCTGAAGGAGATCAACAAGACCCACACCGTGATGGTGGTCGAGCACGACATGACCTTCGTGCGCGAGCTCGGCGTCAAGGTCACCTGCCTGCACGAAGGCACCGTGCTGGCGGAAGGCACCATCGACCAGGTCTCGTCCAACGAGCGGGTCATCGAAGTCTATCTGGGAAGGTAGCGAATGGATCGGCCGCTTCTCCCATTCGCTATTCGCCCGCAAAGGTGTTTCCGATGCTTGAAGTGAAAGACATCAATCTGTTCTACGGTGCTGCCCAGGCGCTGCGCGGCGTGTCGATCTCGGCGGAGCCCGGCAAGGTGACCTGCGTCCTCGGCCGCAACGGCGTCGGCAAGACCTCGCTTCTGCGCGCCATGGTCGGGCAATATCCGATCTCCTCGGGCGCGATCGTGCTCGATGGCAGCGACATCACCGGCCTGAAGCCCTATGAACGTGCGCGCAGGGGCATCGGATTCGTGCCGCAGGGCCGCGAGATATTTCCGCTGCTGACGGTCGAGGAGAACCTCAAGACCGGCTTCGGTCCGCTCAAGCGCGAGGACAAGCACATCCCGGACGACGTGTTCTCGCTGTTTCCGGTGCTGCAATCCATGCTCGGCCGGCGCGGCGGCGATCTCTCCGGCGGCCAGCAGCAGCAGCTCGCGATCGGCCGCGCGCTGGTGATGCGGCCGAAGCTGCTGTTGCTCGACGAACCGACCGAGGGCATTCAGCCCTCGATCATCAAGGACATCGGCCGCGCCATCTCCTACTTGCGCAATCTCGGCAACATCGCCATCGTGCTGGTCGAACAATATCTCGACTTTGCCTGCGAGCTCGGCGACAGCTTTGCGGTGATGGATCGCGGCGCGGTGAAGTTCACCTGCGACCGCGCCAACCTCGACGCGAGCGAGATCAGCCGCCAGATGGCGCTGTAGGCTCATTCTGCCGCGATCGGCTGGGGAGGCGAATGCGGAGCGACGTTTCGGTTATGCCAGGACTTTTCGAGGCGAACCGCGCCCGTGGCGCGGTTCGGTTCGACGTGCACGCACGTGACTGCGTGACCCGGCGCGGCACCTTGCACGAATCCGGCTCTTTACGCGTGCGCTTTCCCTCGCCGGAAGACGAGGGGCTGTCGGGCGTGTTCGTCAACACGGCCGGCGGGGTTGCCGGTGGGGACTGTTTCGATATCGACATCGCGGCGGGCGAGGGCACGCGGCTCACTCTGACGACCGCCGCTGCCGAAAAGATCTATCGAGCCCCCGGGGAGGCGGCGCAGCTCAATATCGCCTTGAGAGTCGCCGCGGGCGCGCATCTGGCCTGGTTGCCGCAGGAGACGATCCTGTTCGACCGCGCGCGGGTGCATCGCCGCTTCGACATTGCGCTCGACGAGGCGGCTTCGCTCCTGCTCTGCGAGATCGTCGTGTTCGGCCGCACCGCCATGGGCGAGCGGATGCAGCAGGGCGAGTTCGTCGACCGCTGGCGGCTGCGCCGCGGCGGCAGGCTGGTGTTCGCCGAGACGGTCAGGCTTGACGGCGACATCGGCGCCAAGCTCGCGCGGTCCGCGGTCGCCAATAGCGGCACGGCGATCGGCACCGCTCTGATCGTGCCCGGTGACGAGACCCTGGTCGAGCGCATTCGCGAGGCCTCGGAATCGTTCGGCGGGGAAGTCGGGATCTCGGCCTGGAATGGCTTTGCAATGGCGCGGTTCTGTGCCCAAGATGCGGCGCGCTTACGCGCCGACATGATGGCGGTGCTGGCGCGAACCGGCGCGGTCCTGCCGCGGCTGTGGTTGAACTGATCGGTTGAACTGATGTGTTGAACGGAAGAGATTTCGCATGAACCTGTCTCCCCGCGAAAAGGACAAGCTTCTGATCTCGATGGCCGCGATCGTGGCGCGCCGCCGGCTGGATCGCGGCGTCAAGCTCAACCATCCCGAGACGATTGCCATCATCTCCGACTTCATCCTGGAAGGCGCGCGTGACGGCCGCACCGTCGCTGAGCTGATGCAGTCCGGCGCGCAGGTTTTGACCCGCGACCAGGTCATGCCGGGCATTCCCGAGATGATCCACGACATCCAGGTCGAGGCGACCTTTCCTGATGGCACCAAGCTCGTCACCGTGCACGAGCCGATCCGTTGAGGCGCGAGACTGTATCAACATCGTCATGCCGGGGCTTGTCCCGGGCATCCACGATAATCAAACCAGACGCCACCGCGTGCATGGCAGGGACAAGCCCGGCCATGACACAGCGGAGCAAGACGAGGTAGAACATGATCCCCGGCGAACTCTTCATCCAGGACGGCGAGATCGAGCTCAATGCCGGCCGCAAGACCGTGACGCTGACGGTCGCCAACACCGGTGACCGCCCCATTCAGGTCGGCTCGCACTACCATTTCTTCGAGACCAACGCGGCGCTGAAGTTCGATCGCAAGAAGGCCCGCGGCATGCGCCTCGACATCGCCGCCGGCACCGCCGTCCGCTTCGAGCCCGGCCAGACCCGCGACGTGCAGCTCGTCGCGGTGGCGGGGAAGAAGACGATCTACGGCTTCCGCGGCGATGTGATGGGGAAGCTGTGAGCTCCACAGGAACGAGCGCGGCGCGGCACGGTTGAGGCGGAAACGGAGGTGTTTTCCATGCTCTCGCCAATCCGCCTCATCTCCGAAGCCGCCGAACTCGCTGCGCGCCGCCATAACGGCATGGCGCGCAAGGGGCGCGGCAATGAGCCCTACATCAATCATCTCGCCGAGGTCGCGAACCTGCTTGCGACCGCGACCGATGGCGCCGACGCCGAGCTGGTCGCTGCCGGCTGGCTGCATGACACCATCGAGGACACCGACACCACGCGCGAAGAGCTTGCGCGAAGATTGTCCGAGCGTGTCGCCTCACTCGTCGCCGAATGCACCGATGACATGAGCCTGCCGAAGGCGATGCGAAGGCAGAAGCAGATTGAGGACGCGCCCCACAAATCGCCGGGCGCCAAGCTGATCAAGATCGCCGACAAGATCAGCAATACAGGGGCGCGCATTCAAACCGACCCGACTTCCGAGGAGCGCGACGATCTCGCCGATTACATCGACTGGGCGACGCAGGTCGTTGCGGGCTGCCGCGGCTCCAATGCATGGCTCGACGAGAAATTCGATGATGCCGTGAAAGCAGCGAAGGCCGTGCTTTGCGCGTTCAAACATTCAATCGCAAACGGGGCTTGTGATGTCCGTCAGAATAAAACGTTCCGTCTATGCCGACATGTTCGGCCCCACCACAGGGGACAAGGTGCGGTTGGCCGACACCGATCTCATCATCGAGGTCGAGAAGGATTTCACGACTTACGGCGAGGAGGTGAAGTTCGGCGGCGGCAAGGTGATCCGTGACGGCATGGGGCAGTCGCAGGTCACCAACAGGCAGGGTGCGGCCGACACCGTCATCACCAATGCGCTGATCGTCGATCACTGGGGCATCGTGAAGGCCGATGTCGCCATCAAGGACGGCATGATCTCTGCGATCGGCAAGGCCGGCAATCCGGACATCCAGCCCGGCGTCACCATCATCATCGGTCCCGGCACCGACGTGATCGCCGGCGAGGGAAAAATCCTCACCGCCGGTGGCTTCGACAGCCACATCCATTTCATCTGCCCGCAGCAGATCGAGCACGCGCTGATGAGCGGCGTCACCTCGATGCTCGGCGGTGGCACCGGTCCGTCGCATGGCACCTTCGCCACCACTTGCACGCCGGGACCGTGGCACATCGCGCGGATGATCCAGTCGTTCGACGCCTTCCCGGTCAACCTCGGCATCTCCGGCAAGGGCAACGCCTCGCGGCCCGCCGCGCTGGTCGAGATGATCAAGGCCGGTGCCTGCGCGCTGAAGCTGCACGAGGACTGGGGCACGACGCCGGCGGCCATCGACAATTGCCTCTCGGTCGCGGACGATCACGACATCCAGGTGATGATCCACACCGACACGCTGAACGAGTCCGGCTTCGTCGAGGATACGATCAAGGCCTTCAGGGGCCGCACCATTCATGCCTTCCACACGGAAGGTGCCGGCGGCGGCCATGCCCCTGACATCATCAAGGTCGCGGGCCTGAAGAACGTGCTGCCGTCCTCGACCAATCCCACGCGCCCGTTTACCCGCAACACCATCGACGAGCATCTGGACATGCTGATGGTGTGCCACCACCTCGATCCCTCGATCGCGGAAGACCTGGCATTTGCCGAAAGCCGTATCCGTAAGGAGACCATCGCAGCCGAGGACATTCTGCACGATCTCGGCGCGCTCTCGATGATGTCCTCGGACTCGCAGGCCATGGGCCGCCTCGGCGAGGTCATTATCCGGACGTGGCAGACCGCGGACAAGATGAAGAAGCAGCGGGGATCCTTGCCGCAGGACAAGGGCAAGGACAACGACAATTTCCGCGTCAAGCGCTACATCGCCAAATATACGATCAACCCCGCGATCGCGCACGGCGTGTCGAAGCTGATCGGGTCGGTGGAGAAGGGCAAGCTCGCGGACCTCGTGCTATGGTCGCCGGCCTTCTTCGGCGTCAAGCCGGACTGCATCGTCAAGGGCGGCAGCATCGTCGCAGCGCCCATGGGCGATCCCAACGCCTCGATCCCGACGCCGCAGCCGGTGCACTATCAGCCGATGTTCGGGGCCTTCGGCAGGGCGCGTACGGCGTCGTCCGTGGTGTTCACTTCCAAGGCTGCGGTCACCGGCGGCCTTGCGCGCAAGCTCGGCATCGAGAAGAAGCTCTACGCCGTCCAGAATGTCCGCGGCAGGATCTCGAAGAAGAGCATGATCCACAACGATGCCACGCCCAATATCGAGGTCGATCCCGAGACCTATGAGGTCCGCGCCGATGGCGAACTGCTCACCTGCGCCCCCGCCGAGGTGCTGCCGATGGCGCAGCGATATTTCATGTACTGAAATAGCGCCTCAACGCATGTCCTCGGGACGTACCCGGGGACTGCTTTTGCGGTTTTGCGTTCGGTCCCGCCTGGTCTAATGTCCGAACCGGTATCGTAAACCTAGAAGAAATGCCGGGAGGATTTCTCGTGATCTACGTCGTTGCCACCTTGACCATCAAGCCCGAGACGCGTGCCGAATTCATCGCAGCCGCCACTGCCTGCATCAAGGAGACCCGGAAGGAGCCTGGCAATATCGCCTATGACATGCATGAGAGCGTCACAGACCCCAGCAAGATGGTCTTCGTGGAGCAGTGGGAGAACGCCGAAGCGCTGGTGCCGCATCGGGCCATGGAGCACATGAAGACGTTCGGCCGCGTCGCGGTGAAATGCTTCACGGCGCCGCCGAAAATCGAGGTGATCACGCCCGAGAAGGTCGAGACAAGGTAAAGAGGTAACCCGCATGATCCGGGCCACGCAGGTCAAGGGGCAGCACCGCTTCACGGAAGCTCCCGTGGATACGGTGGTGCTCGATTTCGACGACCGGCATCGCCGCCGCATGGCGATGACGGGCACGCGAGGGCTCGAGTTCCTGCTCGATCTGGAGCATGCCGTCGCGCTACGCGGCGGGGATGCGCTGGTGCTGGAGGACGGCCGCCTGGTCGAGGTGGTCGCGGCGCCCGAGCCGCTGCTCGAGATCCGCGGCCGCGATCCGCACCACCTCATTCGCGTCGGCTGGCATCTCGGCAACCGCCATCTGCCGACCCAGATCATGGCGAAGGCCCTGCGCATTCGCCGCGATCACGTGATCGAGGAGATGGTGAAGGGGCTCGGCGCGCGCGTGATCGAGATCGAGGCGCCGTTCGATCCAGAAGGCGGGGCGTATGCGGATGCCGGCCATGCGCACGGGCACGACGACCATGCGCATCACGGTCACGACCATCATGACCATGGTCACGATCATCACGGCCATGGCCACCGTCACCATGATCATGCCGCGCATGGCCATGGCCACGAGCACCACCATCACCACGATGAGCATTGCGACCATCCCGACCATCACCACGGCCACACGCATGCTCATGATCACAAATGAGCCGGTTGGCGCCGGCGGCCTCGCTGAGGAGGAGGCGGCGGCGCTCTACCGGCTGATGACATGGCTATCGCCGGCGTTTCCGGTCGGTGGTTTCTCCTATTCCAGCGGCCTCGAATGGGCGGTCGAGGCGGGCGATATCACCGACACAGCGACACTGGCGGATTGGCTCGACGTGATGCTTGGCGACGGCTCGGGCTTCTGCGACGCGACGTTTCTGGTCCGGGCTTATCGGGCCGCGGAAGCAGGCAACACGACCGCTTTGAACGAGATCGCCGAGCTCGCCGCCGCCTTCGTGCCGTCGCGCGAGCGGCAGCTGGAGACGACCTCGCAGGGCCGTGCCTTCATCGACGTCGCCCGCGCCGCATGGGATGCCGACGGACTGGACGCCATGATTGCAGCATGCAGCACGCCACTGGTCTACCCCGTCGCGGTCGGTGTCGTCGCCGCAATGCACGGCGTGCCGCTGGGGTCGACGCTGCATGCTTTCCTCCATGCGCTGGTCTCGAATTGGATTTCTGCGGCCAGCCGGCTCATTCCGCTCGGCCAGACCGACAGCCAGCGTGTGCTGGTCAAGCTGGAAGCCGCCGTCGCCGCGACGGCCAATCGTGCGCTGAACGCGGCATTGGACGATATCGGCAGCGCGACTTTCCGCGCCGATCTCGCCAGCCTGCGGCACGAGACGCAATATACCCGGCTGTTTCGGTCGTGATCGATGCGGCCCTAACCAATCGAGAGAGAACGAGCGACATGTCGAAATCTCACGGCCCGCTGCGTGTCGGCGTCGGTGGCCCGGTCGGATCGGGCAAGACCGCGCTGATGGACCTGCTCTGCAAGACCATGCGCGAGCGCTACGACATTGCGGCGATCACCAATGACATCTACACCAAATGGGACGCGGAGTTCCTGGTGCGTTCGGGCTCTCTGACGCCGGATCGCATCGCCGGCGTCGAGACCGGCGGCTGTCCACACACCGCGATCCGCGAGGATGCCTCGATGAACCTCGCCGCGGTTGCCGACATGCGCGCCAAGTTTCCCGGACTTGATCTCGTGCTGATCGAATCCGGCGGCGACAATCTCGCTGCTACTTTTTCCCCCGAGCTGGCCGATATCACCATTTACGTCATCGACGTCGCCGCCGGCGACAAGATCCCGTCCAAGGGCGGCCCCGGCATCACCCGGTCCGACCTGCTGGTCATCAACAAGACCGACCTCGCGCCCCATGTTGGCGCCTCTCTGGAGAAGATGGAGACGGACGCCAGGCGCATGCGCGGCGAGCGTCCCTTCGTCATGACCAACCTGAAGAAGAGCGTGGGGCTCGACCGGATCGTCGCCTTCATCGAGGCCAAAGGCGGCCTGCAGCGGCCGGGCTGACGGGACGCGACCACTTGGCGCAGGCGTTTCTCGCCGTCGACGCCTGGGCCGCGCCGCCACCCGCGGAACAAAGTTCGGACATGGCAATTAACTACCTCCGGCTCCTGGGCAAGTTCATCCCGGCGAGACCCATCGGCCGGGCGGATTAAGCTTTTCAGGCGACCCAAGTTGCGTACTGATGCCTCCTCCTCCATTATCTCCGCCGCTTGGGTCTACCCCGTTTCGGCACATGGCCGTTCGAGCGACGTTCATATGCTCCGTGTTTACTGCCGACCTCCTGCTTTCGCCTGAGTAGTCGCGTGGTCAGGCTGGGTTTCATCATCGGCTTCATCGCTCTGCTCGGGGTCTTGCTCTCCGGGCTTGCGGCCTATCGCGTCCACGACCAGGAGCTGGCGCTGGATCGGATCGCGCTCGCGCGTGCGATCGACGTTCACGCGAGCCTCGTCCAGGACCGGCTGACCGAGCGGGAGCTGCTCGCGCGTGTCGCCTCAGGCCTGTTCCGCGCGCCATCCGTGATCAAGTCGAACATGCTGGAGCCGCTGCGCTCGGCCATCTACGCCTTCAAGACCGATTTCGTGGTGGCGGGGTGGATCGCCCGGCTGAAGCCGGACGAATTGACGGCGGCGCAAGCCGCCATTGCCGGCGCCGGTTTCCCGAATCCCGAGATTCGCGGATATGACGACAAGCCGATCAATCCTGCCGACGTCACCCGGCCGATCGACGTGTTGTTGGATCTCGAGCCGCGCAGCGACGAGACCAAGGCGCTGCCGGGCCGCAGCTACGATCAGGATCCGGTTCGAGGCGCCATGCTGACGCGTGCCCGCGTCGAGAAGCGGTCGATCGCCTCAGACCCCATTCCGCTGCTTCGTGGCAACGGGCCGATCGGAATCATCGTGGCGGCGCCTGTCGTTCCCGAGGGAGCAACCGAGCCGGCAGGATTCGTCACGTTCTCCTACGAGCTTGCCACGCTGATGCTGACCAATGACGACATGTCGTTGTTCTCGGTCGCGCTCAGGGATCCGCGCAAGGAAGGTGGCGAGCTCGTCGCCAATGATCAGGGCGTGGTCTCCACACGCATGGCGGCAGCGGACGGGCGCGCGCCGTCGGCGACGCGCACCGTCAGCTTCGGCGGCCGTGACTGGCAGCTCTCCTATTATGCGAACGTGAATTCGGTGCGCCGCGCCGAGCAGACCGCGATCATCGTGGCGGCCATCGGCTTTGCCATCACGGCAATGGTGTGCGGCCTCTTTGGCTATGTGGCATACAACAATCTGCGACTCAGCCGGGAGATCCAGGTCAGAATCGGCTTCGAGCGCCGGCTGACCGCGGTCATCGACGAGCTCAACCACCGCGTCAAGAACATCCTGGCGGTGATCCAGTCGATCGTGACGCGCACTTTGCGTCACGGCTCGGACATCGACATCGCGCGCGAGCTGCTGATCGGGCGCATCCACGCCATGTCCAACGTGGTCTCTTTGCTCAGCGAGAGCCAGTGGCAGGGCGTCAAGCTGAAGGGCCTGTTCGAGGCACGCGCCATCCCGCATGCCGACCGCATTGCCGTCAACGGTCCCGATATCGCGGTCAGCGCACGCGCGGCGCAGAGCCTCTCGCTGCTGTTCTTCGAGCTTGCCTCGCATTCCGACGAGGGCCTGTCGCTGGTCGGGAAGCATCCGCACATCACCGCCAACTGGACGGTGACCGGAGAGGAGGGCAAGGAGGTCTTCCATTTCCGCTGGGAGGAGTTCAACACCAGCGAGGCGACGCGCCGGCCGGATTCCGATTTCGGCCTGATCCTGCTCGACCGCGTCGCGCCCGAGGCGCTGGGGGGCACCGCCAAGCGCTTCTTCACCGACGTCTCCTACGTCTACGAATTGACCGCGCCGATGGAGACGGTCGTCGACATGACCGAGCGCGACCGTACGGACAAGATCTCGGCGCCGGTCCGGCCCGCGCGCAGCTAATCCTTAGGCCGCAACACGAGATCGACGAGGTTGCGCGCGTAAGCCGCGGTAACCGGCGCAATGCCGAAGATATAGCGATAGAACAGGCCGCCGTAGATCGCGTCGTAGAGATCCTCAGGAAGCCCGCCCGCCAGAATGCTGCCATCCTTCTGGCCCTCGGCGATCATCTCGACGAGCGCGTCGCGACGGAACTGCAGATAACGCGCGTAGAACAGCCCCGCCGAGCCGGTCTTGGAGATGCATTCGGAGACGACGGCGAGCTGGACCTTGCCGAACTCGCCCTGAAGCGCTTCGGCGTAGGCCGCGGCATGGCGGCGCGCACGGGCCGCGGGGCTGCCGGAGCTCGCCGGCGGCAGCGGCAGCATCTGGGCGGCGTGGTGAAGAAAGGCGTCGATCAAGAGCGCCTCGCGGGACGGCCACCACTTGTAGATCGTCATCTTGGAGACACTGGAATGGCGGGCGACCGCGTCGATGGTGGTGGCGGCAAGGCCGGTGGAAGCCATCAACGCATAGGCGCTCTCGAGAATGGCGTTGCTGGTCTCCATTGACCTTGGCCGGCCGCGCCGGGGCGCGCTGTCAGCCTCGTCCCCTCCGCCCTGTGCCATCGCCGCGCCGGTCTCCTCATGCAGATTTCCGGCATAGCGCAGCAGCAGCCTGCGGCCCAGCGGAATCGCACGGCGTTGCGGCTAGACTAGGCCTGCTGCCGCAGGGCGGCAGGCAGGTCCTGCCGCTTCGACCAGGCCACGTAGTAGGCGACGGCGGTCATGGCGGCAAAACCGATGATGCTCACCGCGATCTGCATCAGCACGAGATTTGGGCCGGTGATCAGGATGAGATGACCGGCAAAGGACAGGAACACGCCGACGCAGAACACCGCGAGCCATTCCTCGCCGCATCGAATGACTGCCTGAAGCGGCTTCAATCGCAGGCCGGGGTGATCGGCCGGAACGAGACGGGTCGCGACGAAGGCGAGCGCGAGGAAGTGAAGCACGCGGTAGGGCGCGAGGTTCTCCTTGTCGGTCGGTGCGATGGTATCGAGCAGAAGGTCCGGCAGATAGGCGGACGATTCCGGCGAATGGCGCAACAGGGCGACCGCCATGGCGAAGACGAGATAGCTGCCGGCGAGCATCCGAAGCCAGGGAAGATCGCGCAGCGTCCGCCCGGGCGCGCCGGTGACGGCAAACCAGCCGCCCAGCACCATCAGCATCTGCCAGCAGAGCGGATTGAAGGTCCATTCCTGGTCCGGAGAGACCCGAAAATTCCAGTCGAACCAGCGCGCGGCAAGATACAGCGCAACCGATGCCGCAAGCGTCAGGTTCGGCCGTCGCAACAGGCCCCAGAGCGCAAGCGGAAAGAAGGCCATCAGCGGGATCATCAGCTGCAGCAGGTCGAGGTTCAACGGTTCTTCCTGGAGCACGAGACCGCGGATCAGGATGCGTAGCGGGTGCTCGAGGATTCCCGAGATGTTGTAATGGTGGATGATCTCCGGCGCCATGGATTGCGAGGCGACGTAGGCGATGGTGTCGATATAGATCACGAACAGCACGACATAGGCGGCATAGAGCCGCCAGACGCGTCGAAAGATCCGCGTCGCCGCGACCAGATAGCCGCGCTCCAGCGCCATTCTGCCATGGATGATGGCGACCCCATAGCCCACCACGAACACGAACAGATCGGCCGCACCGCTGAAGCCGAAGTTGCGCAGCGTCAGCAGGTTGACGACGTTGTTCGGAATGTGGTCGACGAACACCGACCAATTGGCGATGCCGAGCGTCAGGTAGAGTCTTGAGTCGTGCTGGAATGCGGCGAGGTTCGCCTTGACGGACGGTTTCATCGAGTCAAATAGCTTTGGGAATCAGGATGATGCTTTTAGCGGCAACAGCCTGCCCATCCGAGTAGCGTTTGCGTGAGTGGCGGAGGCGTTCGTGCCGGACGGCGCAAACTGCGCGGCGTCGCCTCTGTCAGATGCGGACAGATGCGCTCACGATTCAGAATGCAAATATTCGAGCGGTTCTCGGCGTCGCTATTCAGCCGGTTCGGCGGATACCTCGTCGGACACGCCGGCACGGCTCGCGAGGATACCGAGGGCGACGCCGCCGATTGCCAGGATCGGCAATAGCCGCTTCATCCCGATGGCGCGAACGATCTGAAGCCCGGTGGCGAGGAGCATCGGATCTGCGAGCATGCTCTGCGCGGCCGACTTCGCGGCGCGCTCGGCAGCGATCTCCGCGCGCTTCTGCAACTCGCGCTTGTAGCCCCAATACGAGCCCGCCGCCGCCAGGGTCAGCAGGAAGAAGATGCCCGCGCCAGCAAGACAGGCCTGCACTGGACCGTATGTCTGCAGGACCGAGATGAATGCGGCAGCGCAAAGGAAGCTCGTGGTCACCAGGAGCGCGAAGGCTGCGGCTGCGGCAAGGGAGGTCAGCCGAACAGTCGTGCCAGTCGATGCACTGATCCCCTCGATAATGCGCTGAAACATGGCCTTACTCCTCAATCCCCAACAGCCGAATCGTCACGGGTCCGGCCGCGGCGGGGCACCGCCGCGGTTTCGATATGTGTCGGCGACCGTTACCGGCGCCAGGCGGCGCCGATCAGGAACCCGATACCCAGCGCAAGTCCGACGGTCGCAAGCGGGCGCTGCGTGATCGCTTCTTCCAGCGTCTCCTCGATGGAGCCGTAGGCGTCGTGCGCGGCCTCCATCATCGCGCTGCCGCGCTCGGACATGTCGTCCATCGCGGAATCCACGTTCTCGCGCGCCTGGCGATAGCCGCGGCGAGCCTGCTTGCTCGTGGAATTGGCAAAGGAGTTGAGCACATCGGTGATCTGGTCGGTGAGGGCGGCGATATCGCTTTTCACGGCTGCTACATCCTTCTCGAGGCGTTCTCTGGTGGCTTTGTCGGTCCAGTCTCTCATCCGGGCTTCGGCATCTGTCGTCGGCATCAGGAGCTCCGAACTGTTGACGGCTGAGATGGGCGGAGAACGTTTCGTTGCCCGGTAAGTTCCGCTGGCGGAAACCGGTTAGCCCTGTGGCAGTTGCGGCGCATCCGTCGGCAACAGATGCTCCTTCAGGATGAGGGCAACGATCAGGAGCGGCGACGACAGGAATGCGCCCATGGGGCCCCACAACCACGTCCAGAACGCCAACGCGAGCAGCACGGCGAGCGCATTCAGCGCCAGCCGCCGCCCAATGATCATCGGCGTGACGAAGTGTCCCTCCAGGAAGGTAAGACCGCCGAAGGCGAGTGCCGCGATCAAGCCGCCACTGATGGTGGGAAAGGCGATCAGCCCCACCACGACCAGCAGCGCGAACATCGCAACCGGCCCGATGATCGGGATGAAGTTGAGCGTTGCGGCCAGCGCGCCGAGCCCGGCCGGATTGGGCATTCCTGCGAGTGCGCAGATGATGCCTGTGCCGACGCCGACTCCGACATTGATCAGGGTGACGGTCAGCAAATAATTGCCGAGATGGACCTCGATCTCGTTCAGAATCCGGAGCGTACGAAGCCGTGCGTCATGATCGCTGAAAGTCATGATCATGGCCCGCCGCAGGTCGCGCCAGCTTGCGATGAAAAGGATCAGGGTGACGAAGAACAGCAGGAACTCGGTAAAGGTCGGTGACAGGAATTCGATCGTCGGCTGCACCCAGTCGATCTTGGGTATGTGGAAGCTCGGCAATCCTTCCGAGCCGCCGAGCATGGCCTGCATCTCCCGCCACAGCGCGAGCGGCCGGTCGAACACGTGCAGCTTGTCCTTCAGCTGGGCACCGAGCTCCGGCAGGCGCGTGCTCCACTCCATCATCGGCGAGGCGATCAGCGCCACCATGAAGGCGACCACCGCTGTTACGGCGATGACGATCAGGACCGCGCCGACGCTGCGGGGGACCCTGTACCGCTCGAGAAAGCCCGCCGCCGGCGATAGCATCGTGCCGATGACGAAGGCCATCACCACGGGCAGGAAGAAGGCCCGCCCGACGTAGAGCACGGTGACGATGGCAATCAGCAAAAGGCCTGCGAGTGCGAAGGCGACGAACTCCGTGCGGCGGATCACGGGCGGCAGCTCGGCAGGGCTGTGGGGAAGCGGATCGCTTTCGCTGCTGCCGGAAATCAGACGTTCACTGGGAAGGACGCGCACAATATTTCTCCCACCCGGAAACCGAGATCCGCGCCCGTTGACGACATCCCAACGCGCGGATGGCATGCCGGTTCCATCGCGCTTTCGTGAATAGCTGCTCGCTTGACTGTGACGTCGCTGCTGCATCCGGCGCCGGAACTTCAAACCGGCCGGTGGAGTTTGTTCGGCAGCGCATCACCCTGATGCACACACCAATGGGGCAGCACATGACAACGTTGTTAGCAGTCCGCAGCAGCTTCTCGCCGCGCGCCGTCGCCGCATTCTGTTTCGCGTCCGCTCTGCTTGCAGTGCCCTTGGACGGCGCAAGCGCGCAAACGTTCGGCTATGCGCCGATGCAGCTCCATGAGCGGATGCAGCTGCAGGATGAGGGTTACAGTGAGGGAGTTGCCAACGAGGCGCCGCAGGCCGCCGACGAGGACGCCCAGTTGCCCGACCGGCTGCGCAAGCAGATCGTCAGCTTCGACCGGAGCGAGCCGGCCGGCACCATCGTCATCGATACCAACAACACCTATCTCTACTACGTGCTCGGCAACGGCCGCGCGATCCGCTACGGCGTCGGCGTGGGCCGCGAAGGCTTCACCTGGTCGGGCGTGCAGAGCGTCAGCCGCAAGGCCGAGTGGCCGGACTGGCATCCGCCTGCCGCAATGATCGCGCGCCAGCCCTATCTGCCGCGCTTCGTCGCAGGCGGCCCCGGCAATCCGCTGGGTGCGCGCGCGATGTATCTCGGCTCGAGCCAGTACCGCATCCACGGCACCAACGATCCCTCCACGATCGGCAAGTTCGTCTCGTCCGGCTGCATCCGCATGACAAACGAGGACGTCATCGACCTGTTCAGCCGGGTCAACGTTGGTGCCAAGGTCGTGGTGTTGCCGAAGAGCGCGCCGCTGATGGCCAGAGGCGCAGATCCTGCGCGAAAGCGCCCGGCCGTGAGCGCGCTGCCCTCGGGTCGGCAGGCGTTGAACATCACGACGTCGGCCGTGAACTGAGAGTGAGCGAGGTCATATGAGCAGACGCCTGGTTGGCAAAACGGCTGGCGGTGCGGCGATCCTGGTCGCTATTTCGGCCGGTCTCGCGTCGGCGCCTTCAGCGCAGGCGCAGGATTTTTTCTCGGGATTGTTCGGCGGCTTCCGGATGCGGCCGCCACCGGAGATCCGGATGCCGTTCCCGCATGACGATGTGCCGCGCTATGAGGCGCCGCGCCAGCGCGCCTCTTACGGCGGCGGCATGGCCTATTGCGTGCGCGGCTGTGACGGCCGGTATTTCCCGGCGCAAGGAAGCGATGCCGAAAGCAAGGCGCAATCCTGCAAGAGCTTCTGCCCGGCCTCCGAAACCTCGCTGGTCTACGGCGGCAATATCGACGACGCCACGACCGAAAAGGGAAAATCCTATTCCGATTTGCCCAACGCCTATCGCTATCGCAACGAGATCGTCGCAGGCTGCACCTGCAACGGCAAGGATCCGGTCGGGCTCGCATCGGTCAAGGTCGAGGACGATCCGACCTTGCGTAAAGGCGACATCGTCGCGGGGGCCAATGGTCTCGTAGTCGCCAGCCGCAATGCCAACGACCGCCGGGGCGTCGCGATGAACTTCTCGCCGCTGCCGGATTCTGTGCGCGCCAGATTCCGCCAGGTTCCGGTGGTGGCGAAGGAATAGCGAGCGCCGCATCCGACGGCGGCGCGGACCTTGTCGGACTGCCAAATGCTGGCTGGCCGGCTGGGGAGACAGGGACTTCGTGAGCGGTTGCCGCAGGTTTCCCATATGGAACCGGCCTGGGTGCCGCGCGTTAGACCAGCGTAGCAATTGCCTGAAGGGGGCCTCGCGATGCTGGTCGGCGTACTCGTCACCTTTCTCGTCGTCATTCTCGTGCTTTATCTCATCAACATGCTGCCGATGGATGGCCGCGCCAAGCAGATCGCGCGCGTGATCGTCATCATCATCGGCATCGTGTCGCTGCTGAAATATCTCGCGGTGTTCTAGCGCGTAGGTTCGTAGCCGGGATGCGCCGCGATATTCGGGCTGCTGCAACAAGGATTGCGCTTCATCCAGGTTACGGTTCAAACAAAAGCCCCGGCGTGAGCCGGGGCTTCGTTCGCGTAAATTCTTAGTGCAGCCCTTTGAGCCAGTCGTCGACGTCCTGCCGAACCTGGTCCTTGGCCTTGCCATAACGTTCCTGCAGCCGGCCCTCGAGCTGCTCGCGGCGGCCCTCGATCAGTTGAAGGTCGTCGTCGGTGAGCTTGCCCCACTTCTCCTTGGCCGAGCCCTTGAACTGCTTCCAGTTTCCTTCGATGCGATTCCAGTCCATGACCATCTCCTGTTGGTTGATGGCCCGACAACGCGACCCCTTCGCAGCCGGTTCCGCGGCACTTTGCGGCGTTTCGTCCAACAAAAAAGCCCCGGCATGGCCGGGGCTTTTGACGTTTCACTGAGTTCGCTCAGCCCAGCGACTTGGCCTCGCGGCGGCGCGCGGTCAGGATGTATTCGGTGTAACCGTTCGGCTGCTCGCGGCCCTTGAAGATGAGGTCGCAGGCGGCCTTGAAGGCGACGCCGTCGAAGCTTGGCGCCATCGGCTTGTAGATCGGGTCGCCCGCATTCTGCTTGTCGACGACGATGGCCATGCGCTTGAGCGATTCCATCACCTGCACCTCGGTGATCACGCCCTGGTGCAGCCAGTTGGCGAGATGCTGGCTGGAGATGCGCAACGTCGCGCGGTCTTCCATCAGGCCGACGTCGTGGATGTCGGGCACCTTGGAGCAGCCGACGCCCTGGTCGATCCAGCGGACGACGTATCCGAGGATGCCCTGGCAATTGTTGTCAACCTCCTGCTTGACGTCATCTGGCGCCCAGTTCGACTTCGACACCGGAATGGTGAGGATGTCCGAGAGCTTTGCGCGCGTCCCGCCCTTGGCGAGTTCCTGCTGGCGCGCGATGACGTTGACCTGGTGGTAGTGCAGCGCGTGCAGCGTCGCGGCGGTCGGCGAGGGCACCCAGGCCGTGGTGGCGCCGGCCTGCGGATGGGCGAGCTTTTGCGCCAGCATATCCGCCATCTTGTCGGGCGCGGCCCACATGCCCTTGCCGATCTGGGCGTGGCCGGGCAGGCCACAGGCCAGGCCCATGTCGACGTTCCAGTCCTCATAGGCCTTGATCCAGGCCTGCGCCTTCATCTCGTTCTTGCGGATCATGGGGCCCGCTTCCATCGAGGTGTGGATCTCGTCGCCGGTACGATCGAGGAAGCCGGTGTTGATGAACATGATCCGCTTGGAGGCGCGCTGGATGCAGGCCTTGAGGTTGACTGTGGTACGTCGCTCCTCGTCCATGATGCCGACCTTGAGCGTGTTCTCGGGCAAGCCCAGCATCTTCTCGACGCGGTCGAAGATCTCGCAGGTGAGCGATACCTCGTCCGGCCCGTGCATCTTCGGCTTCACGATATACGCCGAGCCCGTGCGGCTGTTCTTGACCTTGGAGAGACCCTTGAGATCGTGAATGGCAAGCAGGCCCGACACGGCGGCATCGAGCAGGCCCTCGGGGACCTCCTCGCCCTTCTCGTCCAGCACCGCGTCGGTGAACATGTGGTGACCGCAATTGCGCATCAGGAGCAGGCTGCGGCCGTGCAGCTTGAGCTCGCCCTTGCCGTCAGGCGTCTTGTAGCTCCGGTCGGCATTGAGCGAGCGCGTCAGCGTCTTGCCGCCCTTCTCGAAATCGGCCGACAGCGTGCCGTTCATCAGGCCGAGCGTGTTGCGGTAGACCAGCACCTTGTCCTCGGCGTCGACGGCAGCGACCGAATCTTCCATGTCGAGGATGGTCGAGACTGCAGCCTCCATGATCACGTCGGCGACGCCGGCCGGATCGTGCTTGCCGATCGCGCTGCTGCGGTCGATCTTGACCTCGATATGCAGGCCGTTGTTGACGAGCAGCACAGCACTCGGCGCGGCGGCATCGCCCTGGAAGCCGGCGAACTGCGCGGCGTTCTTCAGCGCGGTGGCGTTGCCGCTCTTCAGCTTTACCGCAAGCTGGCCCGCGACGACGCTGTAGGCGGTGACGTCGGTGTGGCTGCCGGTTGCGAGCGGCACGGCGTTATCGAGGAACGCCTTGGCCTTGGCGATCACCTTGTCGCCGCGCGCCTTGTTGTAGCCCTTGCCGCTCTCGGAAGCATCATGCGGGATGGCGTCGGTGCCGTAGAAGGCGTCATAGAGCGAGCCCCAGCGCGCATTCGCCGCGTTCAGCGCGTAGCGCGCATTCGTCAGCGGCACGACCAGCTGCGGGCCGCAGATCTTGCCGATCTCCTCGTCGACATTGGCAGTCTCGACGTTCTGGGTCGCCGGCTCCGGGACCAGATAGCCGATCTCCTTCAGGAAGGCGGTATAGGCGTCGAGGTCGAACGCCTTACCCTTGTTGGCCCGGTGCCAGTCGTCGATTTTCGCCTGAAGCGTGTCGCGAAATGCGAGCAGTTCGCGGTTCTTCGGCCCCAGTTCCTTGATGATGCCGGCGAGCCCGGCCCAGAACGCATCCGGCGCGATCCCCGTTTTCGGGGCCGCTTCCTTGGCGATGAAATCAAACAGGACGGGAGCGATCTTCAATCCGTGGGCGTCGACGCGTTTCATGATGGGCTTTCTTGTTGGAAATGGCTGTTTTTGGCTGCTTTTGACCCGACAGCAGCAAAATGCGCTCTAGGGAGCGGCTTTCGGGGGCCTATTAGCCCCAAAAAAGGGGCGGTGAGAAGACCCCCGCGGGGTTGTCAAAATGTCAAGGAATAGGGGCAGCCGCTCGCGCCGCTGTCATTCCCCGCGAAAGCGGGCAAGCCAGTGCGCCGCGGCTTCTCCGTATCCCATCGCTGTCTCCGGCGTATTGGGTCGCCCGGCCAATCGGGCGAGGACCGCGGGGGCTGGGACAGAATCAAATATTCGCAGCGAGGTCCACGACCTCGTCGAACAGGACGCCGGTCGTCTTCAGCATGTGCTCGACCTCGTCGGTCGCCTCGGCGACCGTCCTCTTCGACGTGTCGATCACGAGTTCGGCCGCGTCAGGCTTCTCGTAGTCGTTGCCGATTCCGGTGAACGAAGCCAATGCACCTGCACGGGCCTTCTTGTAGTGGCCCTTGGGGTCGCGCTCCTCGCACACCTCGGCCGGCGTCGCGACGTGGATCTCGCGGAACGCGGTGTCGGCGATCCGGCGTGCCGCTGCGCGATCCTCGCGGGCCGGCGAGACCGCGGCGACGATGGCGATATGGCCGTTACGGGCAAGGTGCGTCGCGACCTCGGCGAGGCGGCGGATGTTCTCGCTGCGGTCAGCGGCGGAGAAGCCGAGATCGCTGTTGAGGCCCGCGCGCAGCGTGTCGCCGTCCAGCAGGATCGGCGAGCCGCCATGGCTGAACAGCCGCCGCTCCAGCGCTTTTGCCAGCGTCGACTTGCCGGAAGCGGGCAGGCCGGTGAGCCAGACCACGGCGCCGTTGTGGCGGTAGCGCGCCGAGCGCTCGTCGGGGCGCAGCGCCGATTCCACCGGCACGATGTCAACAGGAACGGCGCGCTGGCCCGCATCGACCGACAGCACGAGGCCGCCGCCGGCAATCCGTCCGGACACCTCGATCACGAGGCGGCCGGTGCGCGGGTTCTCGGTATAGGGATCGGTGGCAATCGGGCTCGACAGGGACACGTCGATCTCGCCGACATGGTTGCGGCCGATCGCCTTGTTCTCCGTGCTCGACAATTCGCCGGGATCGACCGCCTTCTCGATGGCGACGACGGTGGCGCGGCTTTCCTTCGGCCCGCAGCGCACCAGCAGCTGGTCGCCCTTGGCGAGCGGCTTGTCGTGCAGCCAGAAGATCCGCGCGCGCAGCCGCCGCGTTTCGCGCGGTGCGCTGCCTGCATGCGCGACGATGTCACCGCGCTCGATGAACAATTCGCGATCGAGCGTGATGCCGACCGAGCGGCCCGCGCCCTGACGGCTGGCGACCGACGTTACCGGCCAGCTCTCGACCGATTTGATCCTGGCGATCTTGCCGGCGGGCATGATCACGATCTCGTCGCCGGCGATCAGGTTGCCGGACTCGATGCGACCCGCGACGATGCGGCGGTCGTCGAATTTGTAGATCGCCTGCACCGGCAGCCGTAGCGGCAGTGCCTCCAGCGCCCGTGCGGGCTCGAGCCGGTCAAGCGCTTCGACCACGCTTGGTCCCTTGTACCAGCCGATCCGATCGGTGCGCTCCGCGACGCCGTCGCCGTCGCGCGCCGAAATCGGGATCACCGCCGTCGGTGTCACGCCGAGGCCATTGAGATGCGCGGAGATCTCGTCGCTGATCGCGTTGAAGCGGTCGACGGAGAAATCGACGCGATCCATTTTGTTGACGACGACCGCAACCTGCTTCACGCCGAGCAGATGCAGGAGATAGCCATGCCGCCTGGTCTGGTCGCGCACACCCTCGAGCGCATCGATGATCAGCACCGCGCCGTCGGCCTGGGAGGCGCCGGTGATCATGTTGCGCAGGAACTCGGCATGGCCGGGCGCGTCGATCAGCACGATGTCGCGTGAATTGGTGCGGAAGCGGATCTGCGTGGTGTCGATGGTGATGCCCTGGTCGCGCTCGGTCTGCAGCGCATCGAGCAGGAACGACCATTCGAACGGCATGCCGCGCCGCGCGCTGACGGCTTTCAGCATGTCCAGCTTGCCCTCGGGCAGGCTGCCGGTCTCGTGCAGGAGCCGGCCGACCAGCGTCGACTTGCCGTGATCGACATGGCCGACGATGACGATGCGCACCTGGGGACGGGTGGTGCCGTTCGGAGTGGCCGGCGGAGCCGTGGTGACGATCATGTTCATGGAGCGCTCGCGTCCTTGAGGTCAGAGATAGCCGGCGACGCGCAGGCGCTCGAAAGCGTCCTCGGTCTCGTGATCGAGCGCGCGCCCCGAGCGCTCCGGCACCTTGGTCTGTTCGAGCTCGATCAGGATCTCGTCGATGTTCGAGGCGTTTGAGGCGACCGGATTGGTAATGTCCTGGTCACCCAGCGAGCGATAGCGCTTGCCGTTCCTGGCGAGGTACAACGGAATGATCGGGATGTTCTCGCGCTTGGTGTAGGCCCAGATGTCGGCCTCGGTCCAATGCAGGATCGGGTGGATGCGCAGATGCGCGCCCTGCGGCGGCGAGGCGTTGAAATGATCCCAGAACTCCGGCGGCTGGTCGCGCACGTCCCAATTTCCTTCGAGGCCGCGCGGCGAGAACACGCGCTCCTTGGCGCGCGTCGCCTCCTCGTCGCGGCGGATGCCGGCGATCAGGCCGTCGAAGCCGTATTTGGCGAGCGCCATCTTGAGGCCCTCGGTCTTGCGCGCGGCGGAACGCGCGGCCGGCGGCAGCGTCGGGTCGACGGCATCGATCGGCGGGCAGGGCTCGACGCGCAAATCGAGATCCCATTCTTTGCCGTAATGATCGCGGAAGCGATACATCTCCGGAAACTTCTTGCCGGTATCGACGTGAAGAGCCGGGAACGGCATCTTGCCGAAGAAGGCTTTCCGCGCCAGCCAGATCATCACGTTGGAATCTTTCCCGAGCGACCACAACAAGGCGATCTTCTTCAGCCGGGCAAAAGCCTCGCGGAAGATGTAGATGCTCTGCGCCTCGAGCTGGTCGAGATGGTCCATGCTCGGAGCGACATCGGCGGAGAATTCTTGCGCGCGCGCGGGGTCGGCCGGCGCCGGCTTGCTCACTCGATCAGCGGCGGAATCGTCCTTGAGAAGATGCATCTCTGCGACTTTGCGTTTGGAGGCGAAAATTCTATAGTTGCAGTGCGGAAGAGAAGAAAAAATTTTCTCTTTGCGCGCTAGAAACGAGACATATATAGAAAATAATTCCAGTCAACCCCGGTTGTGGGGAAGCGAGTAGCGCATGCGGTTCTTGCCGGTATTTCTCGATCTCAAGGCCGGTCCGGTGGTCCTCATCGGTGCGGGCGAGCTTTTGCGCGCCAAGCTGCGCGTGCTCGCTGCTGCCGGCGCACGCATCCGCGTGCACGCGATCGACGGCAACCATGACCTTGGCCTCAACCCGGAAGATGCGGCGCGCGTCGAGATCGCGGCGGGCGATCCGCTCACGGCCGATCTCTCAGGTGTCATCGCCATCGTTTGCGCTGGTGCGGGTGATGTCGGGGTGGCGATGTCGGTCCGCGCCAAGGCTGCCGGCCTGCCCGTCAACGTCATGGACGATCTCGAGCATTCCAGCTTCATTTTCCCGGCGATCGTCGATCGCGGGGATGTCGTGGTCGCGGTCGGCACCGGCGGAACCTCGCCGGTGGTGGCGCGTCGCGTGCGGGAGAAGATCGAGGCGCTGCTGCCGGCCCGCATCGGCGAGCTTGCGGAGTTCATCGGCGGTTTCCGCAAGTCCATCAACGAGCGCATCGCCGAGTTTCCGCTGCGTCGCCGCTTCTGGGAGCGCGTGATCGACGGTCCGATCGGCGCCGCCGTGCTCGCCGGTCGCAGGAGCGAAGCGGACGCATCGCTCAAGGCGATTGCCGACCCTTCCGAATTCGCGCGTGCCGACAAGCCGGAAGGCTCGGTCGCGCTGGTCGGTGCGGGGCCAGGCGATCCCGATCTGCTCACTATCAAGGCGCTGCGCGCGTTGCAGGATGCGGACGTCGTTTTCCATGACGAACTGGTCTCGCCCGAGATTCTCGATCGCATCCGCCGCGACACCACGCGCGTCGCGGTCGGCCGCCGCGTCGGCAAGCCCGGCATCGGCCAGGACGCTATCAACAAGCGCATGATCGAGGCGGCGCAATCCGGTCAGCGCGTGGTGCGGCTGAAGGGCGGCGATCCTTTCGTGTTCGGCCGCGGCGGCGAAGAGGTTGAAGCGCTGCGTGCCGCCGGCGTCGCTTATTCGATCATCCCCGGCATCACGGCGGGCCTCGGCGGCGCCGCCGATTTCGAGGTGCCGCTGACGTACCGCCATGAAGCGACGCGCATCACTTTCCTCACCGCACACAAGGCGCGCGATGCGGAAGCCGTCGACTGGTCGACGTTGACCGACACCAAGATGACCGTCGTGGTCTACATGGGCATGACCGCGGCGCCGGCCGTGCGCGCGGGCCTGTTCGCGGCCGGCCGCTCGCCGGAGACGCCGGTCGGCGTGTTCGCCCGCGTCACGCAGCCCGATGCGCAAGGCGCGATCGGCACGCTGCGGGATCTGCCCGAACTGGTGCGGCGGACCCAGGGCGGTCCCGCCATCCTCATCATCGGCGACGTGGTCCGGCACGCCGGCTCGCTTCGCCGCCAATCTCCAAGACAAATCATCTCCGACCTCCTGGATGCAGCCGAATGACCTCTCCGCTCGAACAAAAGAAGATCCGCATCGCCGGCCCCTCCGTCGTGACCGCCAACCGCACCTGGGACGGCATCGTCGTGTACCGCACCGCCGCCAGGGCCTGGTCCGCGGAGCTCTCGGAAGCCGCGATCGTGCGCAACTCCGAGGAGGCCAAGGCGTTGCTTGCGGAGGCCGTGGCCGATGACGTCGGTGCCATCGGTCCCTATATCGCGCCGGTTCAGATCGGTGCCGACGGCAGGATCGTTCCCGGCAATCTGCGCGAACAGATTCGCCGCACCGGCGTCACCATCGGACAGCCGGCCCAGGTTTAAGGCACGCACTCATGTATGCTTACGACGAAATCGACCGCACGCTCGTCAACGAGCGCGTCTCGGAGTTCCGCGACCAGGTGAAGCGGCGCCTCTCCGGCGAACTCACCGAGGACGAGTTCAAGATCCTGCGGCTTCAGAACGGCGTGTATCTGCAGCTGCACGCCTACATGTTCCGCGTCGCGATCCCCTACGGCACGCTGGCGACCAACCAGCTGCGGGCGCTCGCCCACGTCGCGCGAAAATACGACCGCGGCTACGGCCATTTCACCACGCGGCAAAACATCCAGTTCAACTGGATCAAGCTCGCCGAGCTGCCGGACGCGCTCGAAGACCTTGCCAAGGTCGGCATCCATGCGATGCAGACCTCCGGCAACAACATGCGCAACGTCACCTCGGACCAGTGGGCCGGCGTCGCGCCCGGCGAGATCGAGGATCCCCGCATCTGGTCGGAGCTGATCCGCCAGCACACCACGCTGCATCCGGAATTCTCGTTCCTGCCGCGCAAGTTCAAGATTGCGATCACCGCCTCGGATCACGACCGCGCGGCGATCAAGATCCACGACATCGGCCTGCGCCTGATCAGGAACGAGAAGGGCGAGACCGGCTTCGAGGTGCTGGTCGGCGGCGGTCTCGGCCGCACGCCCTTCGTCGCCAAGACCATCAAGCACTTCGTGCACGGACGCGACATCCTCAGCTACATCGAGGCGATCTTGCGCGTCTACAATCAGTACGGCCGCCGCGACAACATCTACAAGGCGCGTATCAAGATCCTGGTGCACGAGCTCGGCATCGAGAAGTTTTCGCGCGAGGTCGAGGAGGAGTGGCAGCAGATCCGCAACTCCTCGCTCCAGATCGACGACGAGGTGATCGAGGACATCCGCTCGCGCTTCACCTATCCCGCCTACGAGAAGCTGCCGCACATGCCCGACGAGCTGCGCCAGGCCGCGGCCGATCCGGATTTCGAGGCGTGGCGCAAGAACTCGGTCGCACCGCACAAGGTGCAGGGCTATTCCATCGTCACGATCTCGCTGAAGCCGACCGGCGGCCCTCCGGGCGATGCCACCGCCGAGCAGATGGACGCGCTCGCCGATCTCGCCGACCAATATTCCTTCGGCGAGATTCGCGTCGGCCACGAGCAGAACCTGGCGCTGCCGCATGTGGCCAAGCGCGATCTGCCGGCGCTGTGGAAGGCGCTCGACAAGCTCGGGCTCGCGACGCCGAACGTCAATCTGATCACCGACATCATCGCCTGCCCGGGGCTCGATTATTGCTCGCTGGCGAATGCCCGCTCGATCCCGATCGCGCAGGAGCTGACGCGGCGCTTCGCCAACCACGAGCTTGCCAACCTCATCGGTCGCCTCCACATCAACATCTCCGGCTGCATCAATGCCTGCGGCCATCACCATGTCGGCCACATCGGCATTCTCGGCGTCGAGAAGAACGGCGAGGAAGTCTACCAGATCACGATCGGCGGCCGCGCCGACGAGAACGCCACGCTCGGGACCCTGATCGGCCCCGGCGTCAAGTTCGACGAAGTCGCCGATGTCGTCGAAGACGTCGTGGAAGCCTATCTGGCGCTGCGTGAGCGGCCGGAGGAGCTGTTCATGGATACGGTCAAGCGCCTCGGCGTCGAACCCTTCAAGGAGCGTGTCTATGCCACTCGTTAGCGGCGGAAAGATCACGGGCGACGGCTTCGTCAAGCTCGCCGTCGACACCCCGCTGCCCGAGGGCGGCGACATCCTGGTGCCGGCCGAGCGGTTTCTCGCTGAGGCCGACGCGCTGCTCGAGCGCTCGGGCAAGGTTGGCGTGATCTGGCCGAACAATCGTGACATCGCTGAGCTGGTGCCGTATCTCGGCAAGGTCGCCGCCGTCGCGCTGGTGTTTCCGACGTTCCGGGACGGGCGCGCCTACAGCCAGGCGAGGCTGCTCCGCGAGCGCTACAATTACCGCGGCGAGTTGCGCGCCACCGGCCAGGTGCTGCGCGACCAGTTCGTGTTCATGCTGCGCGCCGGGTTCGATGCCTTCGAGGTGAAGAAGCAGGCTGATGCCGAGGCCTTCATGCAGACGGCCAAGCGCTATTCGGTGTTCTACCAGCCGACCGGCGACGGCCGCATCACGGCGCTGCACCGGCGCATGCAGCTGCGTCATTCTGAAGGTGTCGGCACGTGAATGCGGTCGCGCCTCAGGTTTCAGCAGTCTCTTCGTTGCCCTCGGCGGACGAGCTCGATCGCGCCTTGCGCGATGCCTCGCCAGCGGAGATCGTTGCGGCGGCGCTGAAGACGGTCGGGCGCGACAAGCTCGCGCTGGTGTCGTCCTTCGGCACGGAATCGGCGACGCTCCTCAAGGTCATGGCAGACGTCGATGCTGCGATTCCGGTGATCTTTCTCGACACCGGCTGGTTGTTTGAGGAGACGCTGGCCTATCGCGATACGCTGATCGCCACGCTGGGCCTCAAGGATGTCCGCTCGGTCAAGCCGGCCGAGGAGGTGCTGTCGCGCGACGATCCCGACCGCGATCTCTGGTTCTCCGATCCCGACGCCTGTTGCCGCATTCGCAAGGTCGAGCCGCTGGCGCGCGCGCTGCAGCCGTTCTCGGCCTGGATCAACGGCCGCAAGCGTTTCCAGGGCAATGCGCGCGCCGAGATTCCGGTCGTCGAGGACGATGGCGTGCGCTTGAAGTTCAATCCCTTCGCCAATGTTTCGCGCCAGGAGATCGAGGCGATCTTCGTCCGCGCCAGGCTGCCGAGGCATCCTCTGGTTGTTTCAGGATTCCTGTCGGTTGGGTGCATGCCTTGCACCAGCAGAACGACCGAGGGCGAGGATGCGCGCGCTGGTCGCTGGCGCGGCCGAGCCAAGACAGAATGCGGCATTCACACGATGAAGGCTTCGTAGCACCGTCACGAGGCTTCGCGACCGCCTATCGGAAGGAGACAGGCAAGAGCGTCGGGATCAGGCCGTCGCATGGCGATAGCGGTTCGCAGGCGCGCGCGGTGATCGATGGATGGCAGGCCGATGTGCTGACGCTTGCGCTGGCCTGTGGGATCGACGCCATCGCGCGCAAGGGTCTCACCACGACCGATTGGCAGAAGCGCCTGCGCAGAATTCGTCGCCCTTTCCGTGGCACCGCGTCGATCGATCCTCGCCGACCCCCCGTCACCATCGTCGACGAGGTTGTCGACAGAAAAGCAGCCTGAACGCGGCTGACCCTTGCTTGCGGTATTGCTATACTAAGGAGGTGCGAGCGGTCGCGGCGCGTACTTTCTATCGTTCCAGCGACGCCAAGAATGCGAGGAAAGCACGAGAGCATCTTCGCGAAGATCGAGCGGTTCAGGACGTCTTCGGCGGTTGGACCAAGGCGCAGAAGGAGCATTTCGCCCATGGCGGCGACTTTGATCAGATCTACAAGACTGATCGGGCGTTGCCGAAGGCGTCTCCCGCCATGTTCGTGGCGAGACCAATAGGATGCCGCTGCTGGTCGAGATCCTCTACAACGAGTATCAGTTCGTCGCCGCCTTTGCGATCGCCTCGCTGCTGGCGATGCTGGCGCCGATCACGCTGATCGCGAAGGCCGTTCTCGAACGCCATCTGGACGAAGGACAGGACGCAAGTGACCATTGAAGTCAGAAATCTGGTCAAGACTTTCGGCAGCTTCAAAGCGCTTGACGGCATCGATCTCAAGGTCGACAGCGGCGAGCTGGTGGCGCTGCTTGGTCCGTCCGGCTCCGGAAAGACCACGTTGCTGCGGATCGTCGCCGGCCTCGACTGGCCCGATTCAGGCGAGGTCTTCATCAATGGCGAGGACGCGCTGGCCCAGGGCGCGCGCGAGCGGCACGTCGGCTTCGTGTTCCAGCACTACGCGCTGTTCCGCCACATGACGGTGTTCGAGAACGTCGCCTTCGGTCTGCGCGTGCAGCCGCGCGCGGTCCGCAAGGACGAGGCCGCGATCCGGACCCGGGTCAAGGAGCTGCTCGATCTCGTGCAGCTCGACTGGCTCGCCGACCGCTATCCGAGCCAGCTTTCCGGTGGCCAGCGCCAGCGCATCGCGCTCGCCCGCGCGCTCGCGATCGAGCCGCGCATCCTGCTGCTCGACGAGCCGTTCGGCGCGCTCGATGCCAAGGTGCGGAAAGAGCTCCGCGAATGGCTGCGCTCGCTGCATCACGAAATCCACGTGACCTCGATCTTCGTCACCCATGATCAGGAGGAGGCGCTCGAAGTCGCCAACCGTGTCGTCGTGATGGACAAGGGCAGGATCGAGCAGATCGGCTCGCCCGGCGATGTCTATGAATATCCGGCGACCGCCTTCGTCCACGGCTTCATCGGCGAGTCCATCGAGCTGCCGGTCCAGGTCGAGGGCGGTGCTGTCAGGCTCGGTGGCCGGCCGCTTCGGCTCGCAGCCGAAGGGCTTGCGCCTGGCGCGTCGAAGCTGTTCGTCCGGCGACACGACATGCTGATCGGCCCGCCCGGCAGCGGCGCGTTCGAGGGCGCTGTTCGGCATGTCCGCAATTTTGGCCCCGTACAGCGCGCCGAGGTCGCGCTGTCGGGCGGCGAGACCATCGAGATCGACGCCCCCCGCGACAAGGAGCTGCGCGTCGGCGACATGATCGGCTTGGAGCCCCGCCGCTACCGGATATTTGCGGGCTGAGGCGCCCGTCATTCCGGGGCGATGCGGAGCATCGAACCCGGAATCGCGAGATCGTCGCGCGAGATTCCGGGCTCGCGCTGAGGCGCGCGTGGGGAATGACGGCTCAATTTTTCCTCAAAATTCACCTTTCAGCCACGGTTGGTATGCAACAACGGCCCCTCATTTGGGGGTCTCGATTCATGCGCGCTGCGGCCGCAATTCTCATCACTTTGCTGCTCGCCGGTTGTGCCGGCAATGAGACACCGGTCCAGCAGCCGTCCATGTACACCGACATGGCGGTCCCGGGCTCCAAGCTCGATGTGCAAGCGGCAGCGGTGATGATCTCGCAATACCGCCAGAACAACGGGCTCGGCACGGTCGTGATCGACCCCGATCTGACGCGGCTCGCCGAATCGCAGTCCAATGCGATGGCGGCGGCCAACAAGATGGACCACGATGTCCGCGCGCCGCTGGCCAGACGCCTGGCCGCCGGCGGCTATCCCGCGACCGTGGCCGTCGAGAACATCTCCGCAGGCTATCATACGCTGGCGGAGGCGTTTTCCGGCTGGCGCGATTCGCCTCCGCACCGCGCCAACATGCTCAAGAACGGTGTCACAAAATTGGGCATCGCGGCGAGCTATGCTCCCGGCACCAAATACAAGGTGTTCTGGACCATGATCCTGGCCTCGACGGAGCCGCGATAAGCCAGACTTGATCCGGGGTGCATTGACGCCACGGCGGAGTGTCGCCACGTTGACCGGGCCTCTGCTATTGTTCAAGCATGACCGATCATAGTCCGGAAATCGCAACAATCCCCACGAATGCGCAACGCGTCCTGGTCCTCCAGGGCGGCGGTGCGCTCGGCTCCTACCAGGCCGGCGCCCTTCAGGCGCTGTGCGGCTACGGCTTCGAGCCCGAATGGGTCGCGGGCATCTCCATCGGTGCGGTCAACGCCGCCATCATCGCCGGCAATGAGGGCCAGACGCGCGTCAAGCGGCTCAAGGAATTCTGGGAGATGGTGTCGGCGCCGGTGCCGTGGAAGCCTCTCGGCAAGAGCGATCGAAGCCGCGAGCTTTTCAATTCGACCAGTGCAGCGCTGATCGCGACCTTCGGCGTGCCCGGGTTCTTCACGCCGCGCATTCCGCCGGCGCCGCTGTGGCCGCCGGGGCATCCCGAAGCACAAAGCTATTACGACACCTCGCCGCTCAAGAAGACACTGGAAGGTCTGGTCGATTTCGACCGCATCAACGATCTGAAGACGCGACTGTCGGTGGGAGCGGTTGGCGTCACCTCGGGCAATTTCAGATATTTCGACAATTTCGAGTTCAAGAAGCTCGGCAAGATCATCGGTCCCGAGCACATCATGGCCTCGGGAGCGCTGCCGCCGGGCTTTCCTTCGGTGATCATCGACGGTGAGCATTATTGGGATGGCGGCATCGCCTCCAACACCCCGCTCGACTACGTGCTCGATACCGAGCTCGAGCGCGACATGCTGATCTTCCAGGTCGATTTGTTTTCCGCCCGCGGCGATCTGCCGACCTCGCTGCTGGAGGCCGCCGAGCGCGAGAAGGACATCCGCTATTCGAGCCGCACGCGGATGAACACCGACAAGAACAAGCAGTTGCACAACGCCCGCAGGGCCGTGCGCGACCTCATCAGCAAATTGCCGGATTACCTGAAGAACGATCCTTCGGTCGAATTCCTGGCGAAAGTGTCGCGCGAAAGCACCGTCACGGTGGTGCACCTGATCTACCGCAGCAAGAACTACGAATCCTCGTCCAAGGATTACGACTTCTCGCATGTCGCAATGGTCGAGCATTGGGAATCCGGCGTGCGCGACGTGCATCTGTCGATGCGCCACAAGGACTGGCTCGAGCGGCCGCAGCCCGGCGAGACCATGGTGACCTACGATCTCACGGGGGACGTCACCGCGCCCCCGGCAAAAAGGAGCGAATAGAATGGGTAGTCTGTCAGGCAAGAACGCCGTCGTGACCGGATCGACCAGCGGCATCGGGCTCGCCTATGCGCGTGCGTTCGCCGGCGCCGGTGCCAACGTCGTCATCAACGGCTTCGGCGCGCCGGAAGATATCGAGAAGGAGCGCGCCAAGATCGAGTCCGAATTCGGCGTGAAGGCGATCTACTCGCCCGCCGACATGACCAAGCCCGCCGAGATCGCCGGCATGATCGCTCTCGGCGAGAAGACGTTCGGCTCGGTCGACATCCTCGTCAACAATGCCGGCATCCAGTTCGTCTCGCCGATCGAGGAATTCCCTCTGGAGAAGTGGGACCAGATCATCGCGATCAACCTGTCCTCGGCCTTTCACGGCATCCGTGCCGCCGTCCCCGGCATGAAGAAGAGGGGCTGGGGCCGCATCATCAACACGGCCTCCGCGCATTCGCTGGTCGCTTCGCCCTTCAAGTCGGCCTACGTCTCGGCCAAGCACGGCATCGCCGGACTCACCAAGACCGTGGCGCTGGAAGTTGCCACGCACAAGATCACCTGCAACTGCATCAGCCCCGGCTACGTCTGGACGCCGCTGGTCGAGAAGCAGATTCCCGACACCATGAAGGCGCGCAACCTGACACGCGAGCAGGTCATCAACGACGTGCTGCTCGATGCGCAGCCGACGAAGGAGTTCGTCACCTCCGAGCAGGTCGCCGCGCTGGCGCTGTTCCTCTGCAGCGACGATGCTGCGCAGATCACCGGCTCCAATCTCTCCATCGACGGCGGCTGGACGGCGGCGTAGGTCGCGCCGGTTCAGCTGGCTCGCTGCCATGCCCCGGCTTGACGGGGCATCCGGTGCGCCGCGGCTTATCGATGCGATCACAGCTTGCCGGGGTACCGGATCGCCCGGTCAAGCCGGGCGATGGCCGTGAGAGTGGGGGATCTCTGGTCTAATGCGTCCAGGCCAGCGCCGTCACGAAGACCGTCGACAAATTCAGTTCCGCAAACACGATCTTGCCTGTGACCGCGAACAGCACGCAGGCAAGTGTCAGTCGCAGCAAGGTTTCAGGCACGCGCGTTGCGCTGTAGCTGCCGATAACGATGCCGGGCAGCGAGCCCAAAAGCAGCACGCCCATCAGCGCCCAGTCGACGTCGCCGAGCGCCCAATGTCCGATGCCGGCGACCAGCGTCAGCGGCACGGCGTGTGCAATATCGGAGCCGACGATGGTCGCCATCGGCAGGCGCGGGTAAAGCAGCAGCAGCACCGTGACGCCGACCGCGCCGGCACCGACCGAAGAGATCGACACCAGCACGCCCAGCACAATGCCAGTGGCGACGGTCGCAATCGCGGTGGCGCGCGCGTCGACCTGCTCGAGCCGACGACGATAGCGCTCCATGAGCGACTTGCGGAAGATCAGCGAAGTCGCGGTCAGCAGCAGCGCGAAGCACAGCACCAGATTGACCAGGCTGCGCTCGGCATCGCTCTTGAGATCGAGCTTCCACAGCACCAGCAGCGTCAGCGCGCTCGCCGGAATGCTTCCGCAGGCGAGCCGCAGCACGGCCGGCCAGTGCACGCTGCGCGACCAGCCATGCACCACGCTGCCGGCAGTCTTGGTGGCGGCGGCATAGAGCAGGTCGGTTCCGACCGCGGTGGAGGGATGAACGCCGAACAACAGGATCAGGAGCGGCGTCATCAACGAGCCGCCGCCTACGCCCGTCATGCCGACGAGCAGACCGACACCGAAACCAGAGGCGACGTAGAGTGGATCGAACATGTAAGGGCGAATCTTAGGTTGATCTCGTCGACGGGGCAATACGACCTAAGATAAACTTTCCCCAGTACGCAACCGCTTGGGCCAAATAAGAAAAATCATGCTGCAGGCAAAAAAGGCCGTAGTCGATTTACCCTGCTCGCCGGCCGCTTGCGAAGACACTGCTTCCCCATCGGGCAGCGGCGTTGTCTATTTTCCAAACGCCAGCACATGCAGGCCGAGGCGCCGCCGCACGATCCAGAACAACAGCACCGTCTCGAAGGTGAGTGAGATCGAGGTTGCGGCCGCGGCGCCGTGGCCGCCGTAGTGCGGTACCAGCGCGATGCAGAGCACCAGGTTCATCACGAAGGCCAGCGCGTAGGCCAGCGCGCAGATCTTCTGCTGGCCCAGCATGTTGAGCAGCCGCTCGACCGGGCCGATCGCAGAGCGCACCACGAGGCCGATTGCGGCGACGAACATGATGTCGTAGCCGACCGTGAACTGCGGACCGAACAGCCAGAGCAGCGGCTTGCCGAGCCCCAGCAGCACGATGGTCGCCGCCAGCGACGGCCAGAACGTCCAATTGATGGCGTGCGCGACGTAAGCCGACAGCCGCGCCTTGTCGCCGCTCGCGTTGTATTCGGCGAAGCGATGCGCCGTCGTCGCCGACATCGCGTAGTGGATGAAGGAGACCAGCGCCAGCGTCTTCACCACGGCGAAATAGACGCCGACCTCCTCGGAGGGACGGAACTGCTGCAGCACCAGCACGTCTGTGTAGGACAGGAGCAGGTAGAAGCTCTCGACCAGCAGGATGGGCAATGAGACGGCGAGCCAGCCGCCGACGTCATAGGCCTTCGGTCCCGGCTCGATGTGATCGGCGAGCTTGCGGTTCAGCACCACCATCTGCCCGGTCATCGCGATCCACACCGCCGCGGCGCTTGCAGCCATCGCGGCGACCGCGCCGAGGTGATAGCCGAGCAGGAAGGCGGAGCCCGTGATGCCGATGATCAATGCCTGCCGGATGATGAATTGCGGCATCAGGCCGAGCTGCATCCAGTCGTGCGAGCGCGCAATGCCGTCCTGGGTGTTCGCGACGACGAAGGCCGGCAGTGTCATGCAGCCGATGTAGAGCGGCAGCGCCTCGGCAGGATCCATCCAGGGCGAGAGCAGCTTGACGATGCCGGCGAGGGCCAGCGACACCAGCGTGGAAGCGGCAAGGGTCAGCCAGCGGCTGCCGGAGAGGAAGCCGCGCAGCAGCGCGTGCTCACCGCTGGCGCGATACTCCGGAATGATCTTTTGCGCGGACGCAGAGATGCCGAAATCCATCATGCTGCCGAGCAGCAGCACCCAGGTCCAGACATAGACATAGATGCCGTAATCGGACGTGCCCATCCAGCGCGCCAGCAGCACCTGCGAGACATAGGCAAGGCCGGCGCTGATGACGCGGATGATGAAGATGGTGCCGGCCAGCCGCCGCGTCAGCGACGCCTCGTTCGATCCGCCCGTCAGCTTGGCCCGCAGCCGCCCGATCAGCCCGGCCGGTCCGGTCGTTGCAGGTTGTGCATCCATCACGGCCAAGTCGAACAGCCCCCAAAGGCATCCCGCGTGCTGCGGCATGCCTGGGGGACTAGCAACCATTCGTTAAGATTCGGTTGGGTCTGCGCCAGCAGCGCCCGGGCGTTGTGCTTCGCCGAGACGACCCCTCACTCCAAGTTCGTATTGAACTCGTATGCCTTGTCCGGCCCGACCAGCGTGAACTTCAACGCGGCCCCGTCCGGCTTGGCGCCGGGCGGCAGCCCGTCGAGCTCGAAAGCAAAGCGCGTCACCCCAGGCGGGCTGTGCTGCACGGGCGCCGGAATCGGTAGCGCCCAATCGGGCGTCGGGCCTTCCACGAACAGGTTGACGTTCCGGCGGTCCGGCGTCACCACGTCAACGACCACGTTCCTGGGTCCGTCACGCTTGACGTCGCGGATGGTGAGCGGATTGGGGTCGCCGATATTGGCGGGCTTCGGCACGGTGTCGAGCGCGGCACGCAAGTTCGCATCCTCGGTGGAGGCGACGCTGTTGAAGCCGAGCTCGGCGCTGGCCTCGACCGGAATGCAGAGCTTCTCGCACACCGCGTAACTGATCTCGGCGCGCAGCGTCACGGGCTTGTCGGCCGCCTTGGCGACGATGCGCAAGGGCAGCACGATCTGGTCGCGATAGCCGATCGAATGGCCGCCCGCGCCGTCGTCGAACTTCAGCGGCGCCGGCCACATGACCGTCACCGCCTCGACATTCTCGGACTTCGAGAAGTCGAAGCGCGGCGGAACGCCGGAATCGCCCGGCATGCGCCAGTAGGTCTTCCAGCCGGGCTGGAGCTGGAAGGCGATACCGCCGAGCAGCACCGCCCCGCTGCGCGATCCCGCTAAAAGCCGCACCGCGGAATGTCCGTCGCGCTGCCACGGCGAGGCGTCGTCGGCATGGGCGGCGAAAGCCAGTGACGACGCAAGCAAGATTGTCGCGACGCCAATCGCCGCACGCAGGGGAACTATGCTGGACATGGTACGTCTTTACAATGTCGCCCTGGGCCAAACCATTGAATTGCTTGTGATGGATGCACTGGAATCAAGCCTTGCAAGCCTTGATTTGACAGTCGCCCGGCCCGACATCAGGATAGGAATCGAAACCGGAGTGCTTCACCGATGGCTCCCACAGGAAAGAGGACGGGCGAAAGCACCCGCAGTGCGGGCCTCGCGCTTTCCGGCTCGGCCGGCTATCTCGATGGCCGGCTGCTGATCGCGATGCCCGTGATGGGTGACTCCCGCTTCGAGCGCTCGGTCATCTATCTCTGCGCGCATTCCGCCGAGGGAGCGATGGGGATCATCGTGAACCATCCCGCCGGCAGCATCGATTTCCCCGAGCTCCTGCAGCAGCTCGGCATCGTCAAGAAGGGCGAGCACATCAAGCTGCCGGAAAATGCCGAAAGCATGAAGGTGCTGCGCGGCGGCCCGGTCGACACCGGCCGCGGCTTTGTGCTGCATTCCAGTGACTTCTACATCGAGAACGCGACGCTGCGGATCGATGACGGCGTCTGCCTCACCGCGACGGTCGACATCCTGCGCGCGATCGCCAACGGCTCCGGTCCCAAGCACGCCATCCTCGCGCTCGGCTATGCCGGCTGGGCGCCGGGCCAGCTCGAGACCGAGATCCAGAGCAACGGCTGGCTGCATTGCGACGCGGATGCCGACCTGATCTTCGGCGACGACGTCGACGACAAATACACCCGCGCCTTGCAGAAGATCGGCATCGATCCCGGGATGCTCTCCAACGAGGCCGGCCACGCGTAGCTGTCGCTGCCGTCATTGCCAGGAGCGAAGCGACGAAGCAATCCAGAAACCCTCTGCGGAGGCATTCTGGATTGCTTCGCGGAGCCTTTCATCGGGCCGCGCTATGCGCGGACCCGTTGGTGCGCAATGACGGCGTGTGTTGCCTACTCCGCCGCCTGCTGCTGCACCGTCGGCTCGGTCCCCGCCACCGTTGCGCGGCGCATGTCGCGGGGCTGGGACTGGTCGTAGCGGCGGACGCGGTGCATGGTCTGGCGGTTGTCCCACATCACGAGGTCATGCAGCTTCCATTTGTGGACGTAGACGAACTCAGGCTGCGTCGCGTGCTCGTTCAGGTCGCGCAGCAGCAGCCGTCCCTCGGGCACGCTCATGCCGACGACCTTGCCGGCATGCGATGACAGATACAGCGACTTGCGGCGGTGGACCGGATGGGTCCGCACCAGGCGTTGCAGCACGGGCTTGAACATCTCCTTCTCTTCGTCGGTGTACTCGGTGAAGCCGAGCGACCCCCGCGAGTACATCAGCGAGTGCTCGCAGACGAGGTCCTCGATCTCCGTCTTGGTCTCGTCGTCGAGCGCGTCATAGGCCGCGCGCATGTCGGCGAACTCGGTGTTGCCGCCCTTCGGGTTCACCACGCGCGCCGACAGCAGCGAGAATTTCGCCGGGATCGGGCGGAACGAGCTGTCGGAATGCCACAGGCAATTGCCGAGATTGAACAGATGGGTGCGGCTGTCCTTTGCCAGCGGCTTGCCATCCTTGCCCAGATTGGAGACGTCGTTCAGGCCTGATTGGAGGCGGTAGTCCTTCGCCTTGGTCACCGTGCCGCCGCGCGCGTCCTCGCGCTGGCCGAAATTGAGCGCAAAGGCCATCTGCTGCTCGTCGGTGATGTCCTGGTCATGGAAGACCAGCACCGCATACTTGTCCATCGCGGCTTCGATGTCGCGCGCTTCATCCGCCGTCAGCGGCTTGCGCAGGTCGAGGCCGGACACCTCGCCGACGAAATGCTTATGGAGTTGCCGGATGGCGATCGTCATGGCGTTTCTCCCGAGAGGTCGCGAGCGGTTGGTCCCGCTCTGTCGACGAAAAAGCTACTCCCGCAACGGGCGTTGTCAACGCTCGCAACGCATGGCAGCCCGTAGTCTGGATTGAGCGCGGCGCAACACCGGATTACATATTCCTCCGGACGGTCGCCCGACGGAGGAGCTGACCGGTTTTCGGCCCGTAACGGCGCCATCATTCGACCATGATGTCGATTAAACGCAGTGACATGCGCAACCGCATCGCTCTCTTCGCTTCCGCACTGATCGCCTTCACCGTCGCGGTCTTCCTGTTCGAAGCCCAGGCCAAAGTCCCGCATCGCGCGCCGGGACATTGCGGTTTCTGGACCACGATCGATGCAGGATTGTCCTGCCGCTGAAGCGCGGCCCGTTCCCGCTTGTCGCTGCGCTCATGCGGGCGACGACCTGTCTCCATGCTCCGTCGTTGCGAGCCGACGGGTCCGCGCAGAGCGCGGCCCGATGACAGGCTCCGCGAAGCAATCCAGGGTCGTTCCGGAGAGATTTCTGGATTGCTTCGTGGCTTCGCGCCTCGCAATGGCGAGGTCTCAGAACAGGCTGCCCTGATCCACCGGCTTGGCCAACCGCTTCGGTGCGGGCTTTGTTTCCTGCGCAGCCGGCTTCGGTTGCGCCGGCGCGCGCTTTGCGGCGGGAGGCGGGCGATCCGCATCCGCCGTCGCGCCGACGCGGCCGTCCGCGAACTCGATCTCGACGCGTGCCCCCGGACCGATCGAGTCCGCGGCATGCACGGGGTGGCCGGCCTCGTCGCGCACCAGTGCAAAGCCGCGCGCGAGCACGCTGCGATAGGACAGCGCGGAAAGCAGCTTGCCGCTGTTCTCGACCCGAGTGTCGAGCCGGTGCAGGAGCGTCGCAAGCGCACGCCCCGCGCGCTCGGCGAGGCGATGCGTGCGCTCGCGCTGGCGGGCGATCGCGTTGCGCTGCGCCTGCGCGTTGGACAGCTTCGAGGCGCGCAGGCGTACCTCCAGCCCGGCAAAGCGATCGCGCCGCTGCCGCAGCAGCGAGCGCGCCGAGAGGCCGAGCCGTTCGCCGCACACGGTGAGGCGGTGATCGGCTTGCGCGATCTGGCCGTGCAGCACCCGCAAGGTCAGCTTGGCGCCGGCGGCCGTGAACCGGCGGAAATGCGCATGCGTGTTGGCCTTGAGGCAGCGGGGCAGGGATGCGCCCGCCGAATCCAGCCGCTGCCTGGGAATGGCGAGCAGATCGGAGGCCGCGGGCAGCGCGCGCGCGGCGGCGCGCAGCTCGTTGCGGCGGCTCTCCTGGGCGCGCTGCCAATAGGCGCGGGTGCGGCGGCCGAGGTCGGCGACCTCGATGAGCAATTCGCTGCGCACGGGAACGGCCATCTCGGCCGCTGCCGTCGGCGTCGGCGCACGCTTGTCGGCGACGAAATCGATCAGCGTGATGTCGGTCTCGTGCCCGACCGCCGAGATCAGCGGGATCATGCTCTCGGCCGCGGCGCGCACCACGATCTCCTCGTTGAACGACCATAGATCCTCCAGCGAGCCGCCGCCGCGCGCGACGATCAGCACGTCGGGACGCGGAATCCTGCCGCCCTCCGGCAGCGCGTTGAAGCCGCGGATCGCAGCCGCGACCTGCTCGGCCGAGCCTTCGCCCTGCACCTTGACCGGCCATACCAGCACGCGGCGGGGGAAGCGGTCCTCCAGCCGATGCAGGATGTCGCGGATCACCGCCCCGGTCGGCGAGGTCACGACGCCGATCACCTCGGGGAGCCAGGGCAGAAGCTGCTTGCGCGCCTCGTCGAACAGGCCTTCGGCGGCGAGCTTCTTCTTGCGCTCCTCCATCAGCGCCATCAGCGCGCCGATGCCGGCCGGCTCCAGCGCCTCGATCACGATCTGGTATTTCGAGGAGCCCGGATAGGTCGTGAGCTTGCCGGTGGCGATGACCTCGAGCCCCTCCTGGGGCTTGAAGCGCATGCGGCCGTGCACGCCCTTCCAGATCACCGCCTCGATCTTGGCGCTCTCGTCCTTGAGCGCGAAATAGCAATGGCCGGAGGAATGGGCGCCGCGAAAGCCGGAAATCTCGCCGCGGACCCGGACATGGCCATAGGTATCCTCCACCGTCCGCTTCAAGGACTGGGAGAGCTCGGAGACGGTGAATTCGAAGGCGTTGTTGAGTTGTTCCGCAGGCGGCATCGGCAAACGATTCGGGTGTCGGGGTCGAGGGCGACGTTAGAGAGTTTTGCGGCGCAGCGCCAATCCCCAAGGGTCCGAGGGAGACATGCCGTATATCACAGCTCGCAGGACGGGCTGAGCCCTTGCGAAACCCATCGCCTTCCGATTCCCGCAACGCGCGGGACTGCACCCATCCCGGAATTGCGAGTTATTGCCCGAAAAGAAAGGGCCAGCGTGTAGCTGACCCCTTCGGCAGCACTGTAGCGGTCGAAAAAGCACTTACTTCTTGCACTTCTTGGCCGACTCCTTGTCCGCATACGGACCACAGTTATAGGCGTTGGTCAGTTCGTCCATCGTCTGCGGCCAGCTATCCATGGAGCCCGCCCGGGCACCACCTTGGGTCGTGCTGAGCTGGCCGGTTCCCCCGCTTTTTACCTGCTGGAACGATGGGGGTCTGCTTGTGCATCGACCGCGAAAGATGCGGATAGAAAGCCGGCTGTAAGAAGCCCGGCGAACAGCGTCTTGGCAATCATGGTTTAGTCCTTTCAGAGTTTGAGTTCAGACATCCGTTGGTGGCCAGGCAAAGCGGAGGCGTTCGAAATCAGCGCGGTATAGGTGTGCGCCGGATCACACCGGCCTCGCGGCAACTCAAGCTGCAGCGCGTATGGAACGCATCCCCAGCGCGCAGATCATGTCGATACGCGAATGCATTCACGAGATCGATCTCGGCAAACATCCAAATGGACTTTGGGTTCGCGGACATCGGCTTCATGTCCATCGCGACATATTGCGCTCCCGCACGAGTCGGTCGCCTCAAGGGAAAGCAGTTCGTAGGATGGGTTGAGCCCTTGCGAAACCCATCGCTTTCCTCTTCCGGTTCTCGATCATCGCGGCTGTCATCCGACTGCAAGTGAGGACGAAGCGGACGGCGCCGGATCGTTTAGCTTTACGGGCGCTTCGAGAAACAAGCGTGATGGGTTCGCAAGGGCTCAACCCATCCGACGGGCTCATTAGAAAATGTCAGCCTCCGGCTGCAAGAGCAGCAAAAGCTCCAATGGAGGTGCGGCGACAAGGCCTGACGCTCTGCCGTCAGGAGACGGCGGCTGCACGCCGGTCGCCGCGATGGCCGGCCAGACTGGCGAGGCTGGCTTCGGGTGGCCGCATCGCGGCAAGTCCCTCCGTCATCGTGATTTGCGGCGCGTAGCCCAGCTCGGCCCGCGCCTTCGCTGTGCTGATCGTGAATGGCTTGCCGATGAGGCGCAGCATCTGGCGCGTGATTGGCGGCTCGCCGCTGAGGCGCAGGATGCGCCACGCTGCTTCCATCAGGCCGGCCATGGTCCAGGCCATTGCGAACGGGACGGACTTGTCTGGCGGGCTCACCCCGCGGGTGGCGAGCAGCGAGGAGATGAAGCTCTTGAGCGTGCTCTGCTCCGCATCTGCGACGAAATACGCCTCCCCGCCACGACCCCGGTCCGCGGCGAGTATCAGCGCGGAGCACAGATTGTCGACGTGACAGCTCGACATGGCCTGCGTGCCGCCAGCGACCCATTGCCACCGGCCGGCCTTGACCGTCTGCACCATGTGATCGAGGGTCGGCATGTTGCCTCCCCAGACAAAGGGCGGCCGCAGCGCGATCGTCTCCAGGCCCGGGCGGACGCCGCTCGCGGCCAGCAAGACACGTTCGCCCTCGGCTTTCGATGAGGCGTAGGGCGAGAAGGCGCGGACTTGCAGCGGAAGGCTCTCGTCGGCATTCGACATCGGCTCGGGATCACCCATGACCACCGCCGCTGCGCTGACCGCGACCACGCGGCGCACGCTGGCCGTCGCCGCCGCCGCGTTCACGACCACGCGCGTGCCCTCGACGTTGGTCCGGTCGAAAAGCTCGCGCTTGCCCCAAAGCTTGAAGTGCGCGGCGGCGTGAAACACGATTTCGCAGCCTTGCATCGCATTTCGCAGCGCCTGCTCGTTGTCGAGCGCACCCCGCACCGGCGTCGCTCCCAGCGCTCCGACTTGCGCCTCGCTCGAAGCGCTTCGGGCCAGCGCCCGCACCTGCCAGCCGTGGCTGAGAAGGTGCGAGATCAGGCGGCCGCCGACGAAGCCGGAGCCGCCGGTCACGAGCGCAATTCGGGCCTGTTCGGATGGCTTCAGGGCATCAGTCATGGCGAACCTCTCGGGCTGGATGAAGCCTGATGATGTCGCGCGCCCGTTCAAAAGTCAACGAACATAATTCATATTTTGTTCGGATTTGCGCGCAGGGCGACTTTGCTGTACTTCTCGCCAGGGAAACGCAGGTCGATATGCCTTCAAGTCCTTCTTCCGACGACAATTCGTTCCGAGAGCAGATTCTCGAAACCGCGCGAGCCCAGGTGCGTCGGCATGGCGAGGCAAAGACGAACGTGGTCGACATCGCGCGCGCGCTCGGCACGTCGCACACCACGATCTATCGCCACTTCCGCTCCAAGGCCGACATCTTCGACGCCCTCGTCGTTGAAATGATGCGCGACGAGGAAGAGATGGCGAGACAGTTCGTCGAGGCGCGGGGATCCTTCGCGGAGCGCCTGGAGGGCATGGTGCTGGCGCTGCACGCCCGCAAGCGCGAACGGTTCACGGCCGACGCGGAGGTCTATGGCCTGTACCGCCGGATCGTGGAGGAGCGGCCGGAGATCATCGCGGCGTACGCGAAAGCGATGACGTCTCTGGTCGGCCGCATCCTGACTGACGCAAAAAAGCGCGGCGAAATCCGGGTTGATGACGTCGAGGCCGCGGCCGGCGTCGTGCGGGACGCGGTGACCGTGTTCGTCCACCCCGTCCACGTCGCAGCCGCCGTCGCGGCCAATCTCCCCAGCGAGACGATGGCCCGCAACGTCGTGCGCACGATTTGCGCCGGATTCAAAGCGGGTGCCAAACTGACGTAGTCCGGTGTCGGCGCGCTGATTGGAAATCGGCAGACGACGCCTTCAGCGGTTGGTCCGGGTTTGCTGCGCAGACGCCGCTTGCCGTCAGCTTTGGCTTGTCTTCGAGCGCTGCCGGGTCCGCGTCGAAGCGTGCCTGGCGCATCGATGTCGGCCTGGCCTGTTCGGCTGGTATGTGCCGCGGCTCCACGCAGAGCCTCGACGGGGACCGGGAACAATGTCCAGGCGATCCGATTGGAACGCTGGTACGTCCAATCCGGGATCAACCAGCGAGTTTCCTGGGAGGCGTCTTATCAGGAAGGAGCCACCAAATGGATGACGAACGAAAATCATCAAAGGCGGGAGCACAGGCCGCCGAAGGCTTGCGTGAAGCAGCGTCCAAGGAAGAAGCGAAGAACGAGAGCAGGATGGGGCACGATCTGGCCAAGGGGGCTGATCGTTTCGAAGAGCGCTCGAAAAGCTCCGATGGAAAAAGCGCAGAAGAGAAACAAGAAGGGTGAAAGCAGCAGACCCTTTTGCTGCGGGCTCGTGCGACCTCTCCCGCTTGCGGGAGAGGTCGCGCCCAACGGGTCGTCGCGCCCAATGACAGGCTCCGGCGCGGGTGAGGGCTTTCTCCTCCAGGGGATTATGAGGGCCATTGCGGAAGCACCCTCTCCTCGACCCTCTCCCGCGAGCGGGAGAGGGAGTGCACTTGCGCTGTAGCAACAAGCCTGATCCCAACATCCGTCAGGACACGCCGCCGATCTTCTCGGAGACGAGCCTGGCCGCGTTGCGCAGCTCGGCGGCGATGGTGCTGGCCTCGCTTGCGGGGATTTGATCCCGCCGCACCAGCGGCACGGTCATCGCGGCCACCGCACGGCCTGAGGCTTCGATGATCGGGCAGCTATAGGCCAGGATGCGCGTATAGCCGTCGTCATTGGAGAAGTTTCCGCCCTCGGCCGAGATGCGGTCGAGCGCCGCAAGCGCCTTCTTGGTGCTGATCCGGTCATTGGTCGCGATGACCTAGGCCAGCTCTTCGCGCCGGCCCTCGAGCTGGAACGCCGCCAGCACCTTTGCCGATGCGTATTGTTGGGTGAGCGGAAACACCGCGCCGACCTTCACCGACCAGCCCATCAGCCATTCCGGCTCGATCCGGGCAATCACCATGAACTGCTCGCCGTGCAGCACCGTGAGGTGGCAGGACAATTGCACGCGCGAGGCGAGCTGCTCCATCACCGGCAGCGCGGCCTTCAACAGCCGCTCGGTCGGCGGGAATTGCGAGGCGATCCGGAACAGCTTCAGTGTCAAGGTGTATTCGCCGGTCGCGGGATCGCGCGCGACATAGCCGCGCCGCTCCAGCGCCACCAGCATCCGGAAGATCTCGCCGACGGAGCGCCCGACGCGTTCGGCGAGCTGCTTCTGGCTCATCCCGCGCGCAGCGCCCGCCAATGCCTCCAGAAGGTCCAGCCCTTTTTCCAGGGCGGGCGCGCCCGGCTGCGGCTTTTCAGTCATCCCTGGGCCTTGTTGGATCAGCGCTTTGCGAGCACGCGGGGGAAATGCAATTCCCGTGTAGCCGATTGCTCGCACGGCGAAAAGTCGATCGCCAGCGAGCGCCTGGCCGAGCTCGACGAGATCACCACCAGACAGTTCGTAGGATGGGTTGAGCTCTTGCGAAACCCATCGCTGCTTTATCCCCGCTCACCGTAGTCGCGGCCGTCATCCAATTGATCGCCGGCCCAATCGACCGGATAATTGCCAAGCCTGACCTGGCGATGAAACGACGAGGGCGCCCAGTCACGCACCCGGTTGACGAGCCCGTGCTTGACCGGATTGATGTGAACATAGTCGACATGCCGCGCGAAATCGACGTCGTCACGAATGGTATGCTCCCAATATCTGCGCTGCCAAATGCCCCGTTCACGTTTGGCCAAGCGGCTTTGGGATATCCTTTCATTGTGCGCCAGGCCGCGCGAAAAGGTCGACTTGATCAGCTGCCAGCGCATTGCAAAATCGGCATCACCTTCCGGCAGCGTCCACACCGTATGAAGGTGGTCAGGCAAAATCACGATGGCATCGATCGCGAACGGATGGCGCTGGCGCGTTTCGCGAAACGCCGCGCGCAGTAGTGCGACATGATCCGTCAGCAATGACAGCCTCCGCTCCGCCAGATTGACGGTGAAGAAGAAGCACCCACCCGGCACGAAGTTGCGGCGGTACGCGGTCATGACGCGATCTTATCACGAAAGCAATGCGATGGGTTTCGCAAGGGCTCAACCCATCCTACGGGCTGCGTTTCCCGCGCTCGGTTGGCCCTTCCCACGGCCTTGAAGAGTTGGGCATGATAGCGCGAGCGTCACATCGTAGGTGGTGGAGAAATACGTGCTCCGTATCGATAGAACCGGGAAAAAGCTGGTCCGACTGACGAAGTCCACTTTTGCGGACGCCGATCATTGGGAGAGGGACTTGCAGGCGATGATCTGCACAGATCCCGACAGCTTCTGCGAAGAGATCGGTGAAAATCTTTGGGGGATTGGCCAAGAAGTTCGTCCGTCTGAGGCTGTACCCGACAGGATTGACATTCTCGCAACGGACGAAGATGGAACCACTGTTGTCATCGAACTTAAGCGCGGCGCGCACAAACTACAGATGCTACAGGCCATAAGCTACGCCGGAATGATTTCTAAGTGGCCGTCTGACCGATTTGTTCAGACTCTGGCCACAAACTACAAGAAATCATACGACGATGCGCGGGCCGAAATTGAAGAACACGTTGGCTCGGACGTCTCAGCGATTAATCAAGATCAGCGAATAATACTTGTTGCGGAAGACTTTGACCCCGCACTCCTGATCGCAGCTGAATGGCTTCACGAAATATTTGAAGTCGATATCCGATGCTATCGGCTAGCGCTGTCCCAAGAGGGCGGGAATGACTACTTAACGTGTACGTGCGTGTATCCGCCTATTGAAATAGCGGCTCTCACTCGCGGCTCCGAAAAAACTGATCGTACCTCCGCGCCGTGGAAGGATTGGGACGAGGCACTGAAGGCTATCGAGAATCCTGCCGTCGCCGCCTTCATACGAGCCGCCCTTGCGAGCAATCAGGAAACGCGGCTCTATCGGCGACAAGTCATGTATCGCATCGGCGGTAAGCGACGCTTCTGGGTAACGTGCCGACCGGCATTTGGGTACGTTTGGCAGCTTGGTAGGTTTGATAGTGACGAGCAATTTTGGAAAGCGCTGCTTTCGACACCTAACGTGAAGGAAGTGAATGATAAGCGCGGGCTGCGGTTTTATTTGAGGACCGCCGCAGATTTTGACGCATTCAATCGCGCCGTTGCTCAGGACTTGGCTTCCACTGAGTTTTCTGAGCCAGACGAGTTGGAGGTTGACGGTACATAGCTCGTAGGATGGGTTGAGCCCTTGCGAAACCCATCGCTTTCCTTCCTCCGACTATCGGTCATCGCGGCTGCCATCCGGCTACAAGTTACGACGAAGCGCGGATGGCGCCCGATCGGTTAGCTTTCGGACGTTTCGAGAAGCAAGTGTGATGGGTTTCGCAAGGGCTCAACCATCCTACGGGCTGACGCGTTTCGCGAAACGCCGCGCGCAACACCTCGATGTGATCTGTCAGCGACGCCAGCCTCCGCTGCGCCAGATTGACGGTGAAGAAGAAACACCCACCCGGAACGAAGTTGCGGCGGTACGCGGTCATGACGCGATCTTATCACGCAACAAGCGCGATGGGTTTCGCAAAAGCTCAACCCATCCTACGGGCTATGGGCGCTCAGGCTTCAGCAACCCGCGACCAGAGGAAGCAATTACCTTGATGCGCGCGGCCAATCCATTCTCGACTTCTCCGCCCTCCAACGCGATCAAACGGATTGTCTGCTTCTTCTTTTGGATCATCAAGCGGCCCAGGGTTTTTAGCACTGCTGACTGGGCGTTCCGGCCTCTCAGAGCTCGCCGCATGAAGCCTGCCAGAACGTCGGTGGTCTGTATAAATAGCTCGCTTCTAGAGTCCACAAACGACACGTTGTCGGTGATCAGTTTCTTGATGTCGAAGCCCTCCATCGATTTGCGCGAACCGTCCGGAAACCACATATCCTTCTTCGTCGAGAAAGCGCGGTCGAAATACCTGTAATTGAATCCGCTGTCATCTCCGAAGGCGAATGGCTTGCGCCTGCTGCGACTTTCGCCCAACGGTCCAATCACTTCGCGCCACAACTTTTCTTGAGCTGTGATTCTATGCGGGTCTTTGGCGTCAATCATCCACTCGAATTTGGCCAGCTCCCGCGGACGCCTCTGAGCGAAGTATAACGAAGCTTCTTCAGCTACGATCCAGACCAACTGAAGCATAACGACGCATTGAATGTAGAGCTGGGCGGGCATCTTCTCCAACGATCGTCGAAGTTCCCGGACGCTGTCGACTAGTGATTGATGATGTTGGTTCGTAAGATACTTGGTAATCCCTAATGCTTGCTCGGCTTGGTGTCGGGCGACGGTTGCTTGGTCTTTTGCCGCGTCTGTGGCGACAACGTGCAGCAGCGCATCGTGCCTATGCAGAATATCAACCAAGGTGGACAGGTGCTTTACATCTAATTCGGCGGATTTCAGTTCCCCATCCTTCCTTGGCCAATCCCTGGACAAGCGAAGCACTTCACGCCGACACGGACCAACAGATCGGTGGGGGATCGTAAGAGCGCATGCCAGTGAGAGGCCATCACCACTGATAAATCGTCCAGCTTCGTCGATAAAAATTCGCATGAGGCTTGTCGTAGGCCCTTCTATTGCACACCCTCTACTTGCCAATCATCGAAGTCCTTGGCTATGTGGACTCGGTAAGCTGGTGCGTTCCCGGCGCTAATGTCGAGATGGGCAACGTTGTATGAATAAGCACCATCCGTCTCGCTCTGCAGGCTGACCACCCAAACGGTCGCGAAATAAAGCGGGTTGGGCAGTGCCCGTGCCACTCTATTTGGGTACCATTCACCCGCGCCTGCGTTGACAAACACGACGAGTGTTTTGCCCGACGCGTAAGCCGTGCCGCCCTTCATTCGTTTATCGTCAATAGCTTTCAGGATCAGCGCTTGGGCGTCGGCATCAGCGCCACCACTCTGGCGTGGAACCATGACATGCTCGGTCGGAAAGCTCTCGCCGTTGTCTTCGTCGTAGATGATGCCATCACCGCCTACAGGGTCGTTCGTGCTTGCAATCGACAAGTTGCGTCCATCCATTGCATTAGCGGCAGCGCACAGCAGCCAGTTAGCCACCGCTTCTCGTGAACGCATGTCTCCGAAATTCTGAAATGGCTTTCCGGTCTGTAGATGCGTCGCGTTCTTGACGTAAGGCTCCAGCGTCTTCAGCGCTATCGCCATGCTTTTGAATTTTCTGACAGGTATATTTATCACAGCGCCCATCCATCACTCGCGTCATCGCGGGATGCACCCTTCTTCCCGGTGTCAGTTGTTTCCCAGGACCACCATCGCGCATTGTTCGCTCTGTATTCTAACTACGGTGACAGTGCACTAAATGGATAATTCCAGGGGCGCCTGTTTCCGTAGATCGTCGAGTAGGGAATAGAACTCAATGGCATTTTCGCTGTCTCGGCCACATCCCTCACATCGTGGAGGTCGTATTCGCTGGCTGGCGAGCTTCCGATGCGCTCATATTCCTCTTCGGCATATTTCTTGGCTCCCGCTTCGATGTCCGAAATTGAGTAAAGAGACGTGCGCGCATCTGCTGTACGAAAAGATCGTGCTGTTTGATGAGCTTGTGGCGCCAACCGAAAGTCATGTGGAGTTGGGGTTGCATCATCGCTCCCGCAGTCCCAATTCGATCCACTCACTCATCGTACCGTTCCCCCGGCCACCACGTCGGTGGCGGACCGCTCGCCGAAATCTTCGTCGGCCGCAACGCGACCAGTTGGCTGCGCGCCTTCCGTCGCTCCAGCTGACATTTTCGGCTCGGGTTTGACCTTTGTTACGTTGATGCCTCCACTGCCGTCGGGAGACGGTACCCATTCATCCGACTTCGTGCCGAATATGCCGCGTCCAAGCTGCACCTTTGCGCAATTATTGTGGACGACATCGAGTGGCAGAATGGGATCTTCGGAGCGGTCGGAAGACGACGCGATGATAGCGGAAACCCCGGCGTGCTCATTGTTGACGAACATTGAGGTCGGCACCGGACTTCCGTTTGCGCTCTTAATGGACCACTGGATTCCGATATACGGTTTTCCAAACGCACAGGTCGCCTTTTCGATTGGGATTGCAAGCGGGCCAACCGGGTAGACTGCTTCAACGGCATAAGGGAGCCCAGAAATCCCGTGATCAACGGGAAGCGCACCGAGTTGGCAGCCATTTACAGCAATGATGTAGGCATCATTCCCTCCAACAATGCCTTTGGCACGATATTTTTTAAGCTTCTTCGCCTTCTCATCGACGGCGGTAATCCACCGTCGCCGCACTTCCTCGTGCGGCACGTCCCCAACCTTGAATTCGCCGGGCTTTGGAAACTCCAAATAGTCTTCGGGTACTCCCATGGGCTCCGGCGAAACCGCCTCAATCCAATAGACCCTGCCTTCGTGCTCGAACCTGAAGTCCGGTCCTTTGGCAGCGGTTTTGATCTTGAAGCCGAGCGCATCGAGATGACGCGCTATCATCATTTCCCAAACTCGCTGCAAGATTTTGGCCTTGTTGCCGCTTACCAGTTCTGTGACGAAGTGCTCGGACGCCATATTGAGGGCAAGAAATTTCTCCCAGGCTAGGAGAACGCAGGACTTGTAGTGCGGCGCTGCCGTATACTGTTGGTCAAGGAAAGTGCGGACACTCTGATCCCATCGCGCTTTCCGTTGGTCCACAGTTTCGCGCGCCTTTGGCGGACCGACAAATCTATTCTTGATGTTACGAGGAAATTTGCTACGGCGGTGCTTTCGCCACCAGCCTTCAACCATCCGCAAATATCGGGCAGCTCTGTGTTCGCGTCGGCGCAACTCTTCAAGCAGCGCTCGGGCACGAACGCGGTTCGGCGCTGCTCCGGACATTCTGTCGACGCGAAGCTGCTGACGCACGACGCGTTTTTTTGCCTGCGTCAAGCGTAGACGCGCTTCCGAAACGAGAGGAGGTTCGCTTTTTCGTGGCATGGACCATCAAGAGAAGAATGAAATGGTACTGCAACCTGGACGATAGGTAGGAATTTCCATCCGCAACGACAATGGCTGAGCACGAGGACGTTTTGCCGATGTGCCAGCCACCCCGAACCGCCCGTCCACTCGCGTATATAGCTAGAGATTTCGGGCATTTTCGCTGTCCCCCAAGGGGGGAAGGGAAGAGGAGCTTCGGCGCACCCCCGGAATGACGGGGAGTTAGGGACAGCCCCCTTCACACCCGCCCCGATTCATGCCACCTCCGCCCCCAGCAAAACCCCTCATTCTGAGCCCCTGATGCACATTCTCCTGCTCGGTTCCGGCGGCCGCGAACATGCCCTGGCGTGGAAGATCGCAGCCTCTCCCCTGGTGACCAAATTCTGGTGCGCGCCCGGCAATGCCGGCATCGCGCGAGAGGCGGAGTGCGTGGCGCTCGACGTCGCCGACCATGCCGCGGTGATCGACTTCTGCCGGCAGAACAAGGTCGAGCTCGTGGTGGTCGGGCCGGAGACGCCGCTGGCGGCCGGCATCGTCGACGATCTCGTAGCTGCCGGCATCAAGGCGTTCGGGCCGAGCCGGGCGGCGGCGCAGCTCGAAAGCTCCAAGGGGTTCACCAAGGCGCTGTGCACCGAGTTCGGCATTCCCACAGGCGCCTACCAGCGATTCACCAACGCCGATGATGCGCGCGCCTATGTGCAGAGCCAGGGCGCGCCGATCGTGGTCAAGGCCGACGGTCTTGCCGCCGGCAAGGGCGTCGTCGTCGCCAAGACCGTGCGCGAGGCCGAGGACGCCATCGCCATGATGTTCGAGGGCGCGTTCGGCGAGGCCGGCGCCGAGGTCGTGATCGAGGAATTTCTGCCGGGCCGCGAGATCAGCTTCTTTGCGCTGTGCGACGGCGAGACCGCCATTCCGCTGGCCTCCGCGCAGGACCACAAGCGCGTGTTCGATCACGATGTTGGGCCGAACACCGGCGGCATGGGCGCCTATTCGCCGGCGCCGCTGGTCACGCCCGCCATCCACGATGCGATCATGGCCAAAATCATCCTGCCGACGGTCGCGGGCATGAAGCAGCGCGGCACGCCGTTCCGCGGCGTGCTCTATGCCGGGATCATGCTGACGACGCAGGGCCCGAAACTGTTCGAGTTCAACGTCCGCTTCGGCGATCCCGAGTGCCAGGTGCTGATGCTGCGCATGATGAGCGACATCGTGCCGGCCTTCCTGGCCGCCTGCGACGGGCAGCTGAAGAATTTCGATCTGCGCTGGCATCCGGACTCCGCGCTCACCGTGGTGATGGCCGCGAAGGGTTATCCCGGCGACTACCAGAAGGGCACCCGCATCGCCGGGCTGGAGGAGGCCGCCAAGGTCGAGACCGTCGAGATCTTCCACGCCGGCACGGTGGCGAAGGACGGCGCCATCCTCGCCAATGGCGGCCGCGTCCTCAATGTCTGCGCGCTGGGCAAGACCGTGACGGAGGCGCAAGCCCGCGCCTACCAGGCCGTCGACCGCATCGACTGGCCGGACGGCTTCTGCCGCCGCGACATCGGCTGGCAGGCGGTGGAGGCGGAGAAGGCCCAGGGCTAGCCCGTCATGCCGGCCGGCGCGCAAGCCGGCCGATCCGGCCCATCGCGGTTTTGCGTCACCACCCCGCCACATCGGCATTGCAGATTATGCAATCAGCTGTTGGGGTTAGGTGCCGGGCTGATAATACCGGTACTGTGCATGGGGTTGTTTTCGACTTTCGCTGTGTCGGGCGGCCCCGCGACCGACCAATAAGGATGCAAGAAGATGTCCGACCTCGCCGACCTCTATCCGGGCTTCGCCGCCGAATGGATCGATACCTCCTTCGGCCGCATCTTCGCCCGTGTCGGCGGCAAGGGCCCGCCGCTGCTGCTGCACGGCTTCTCCGAGACGCACGTGATGTGGCACCGGGTGGCGCCTGAGCTGGCCGAGCGCTTCACGCTGATCATCGCCGATCTGCCGGGCTATGGCTGGTCCGACATGCCCACCAGCGATGCGCTGCACATGCCCTACAGCAAGCGCGCGATGGCGCGAGCCATGGTCGAGGCGATGGAGCGTCTCGGCCATGTGCATTTCGGTCTCGCCGGCCACGACCGCGGCGGCCGCGTCGCCTACCGCCTGGCGCTCGACCATCCCGGCCGGCCGTCGAAGCTCGCCGTGCTCGATATCCTGCCGACCTACGATTACTGGGAGCGGATGAACCGCGCCTCAGCGCTGAAGATCTACCACTGGACCTTCCTGGCGCAGCCCGCGCCGCTGCCGGAGACGCTGATCGCGAGCAACGGCGAATTCTTCCTGCGCTTCAAGATGGCGAGCCAGACCAGGTCGAAGACGCTGGACGCGATCGATCCGCGCGCGCTCGAGCACTACATCGCCCCGTTCCGCGATCCTTCCCGGGTGCACGCGATGTGCGAGGACTACCGCGCCGGCGCCTATTTCGACTACGACCTCGACAAGGCCGATTTCGAGGCCGGCAAGAAGATCACCATCCCGATGCTGGCGCTGTGGGGCAATGCCGGAATCGCCCAGGCCGCCGCCACCCCGCTCGTCACCTGGAAGCAATGGGCCACCAACGTCGACGGCATGCCGGTGGATTCAGGGCACTTCCTCACCGAGGAGAATCCGCAGGTGACCGCGAAGGCGCTGCTGGAGTTCTTCTCAGGCTAAGCCGCGATGACGGAGGAGAGACCTACCGCCGCTCGCGAAAGAACTCCTTGAGCAGCCGCGCGGCCTCGCTCTCGCCGACGCCGGAATAGACGTCCGGCGCGTGGTGGCAGGTCGGCGAGGCGAAGAACCGGACGCCCGATTCCACCGCGCCGCCCTTCGGGTCCGCCGCGCCGTAATAGAGGCGCCTCACCCTTGCAAACGAGATCGCGCCCGCACACATGGTGCAGGGCTCCAGCGTCACGTAGAGGTCGCAGTCGACGAGACGTTCGCTGCCGATCTTTTTCGCGGCCTCGCGCAGTGCGACGATCTCGGCATGGGCGGTCGGATCATGGTCCGTCAGCGTCCGGTTGGCCCCGGTGGCGATCACCTCCTGGTTGCGGACCACCACGCATCCGATCGGAACTTCGCCCGATTGACCGGCATTTTCAGCCGCCTGAAGCGCCAAATCCATGAAAGAAGGGGCTTTCATGCCTCGTATCATCGCCAGAAACCTGCTACTAGCTCCGCCTTCAGCAAGAGTGGATACCGATTTTGCCTGAGCGTGCGGCTCGGAACGAGCGCGCAGTGCCGTCTGGCTACCCCGTCAAGTGAGATTAGTCATGCCTCGCGACAGCGACAAAGACAACGATTCCCGCGGCCGGCGAGGCCCCGCCAAAGGCCGCAGCGGCAAGCCGCGCGGGCCTGAGAAGAAATTCGCCAAGCGCGGCTTCGAGGGCAAGGGCGATCGCGACAGCCGTCCGCCGCCGCGGGGCGACCGTGACAGCCGCCCGTTCCGCCGCCGCGAGGAGGGCGATGCCCCGCGCCGCGATTTCAGCGACCGTCCCCGTGTCAAGCGCGACGACCGCGGCGGTGAGGGCCGCGGCGAGCGCAGCTTCAAGCCGCGCGGCGACCGCCCGTTTTCCGATCGCGGCTCGCGCGATGGCGAGAAGCGGCCGTTCAAGCCCCGCGGTGACCGTCCGTCCCATAGCCGCGACGACCGCCCGCCGCGCAGCCGGGATCGCGACGATGCGCGTCCGGCCGGGCGCTCCAGCGAGCGGAAGTTCGGCGACAAGCGGCCCTATGCGCCGCGCGGCGATCGTCCCGAGCGGAAGTTCGACGGCGAGCGCAAGTTTTCGCGTGGCGCCGATCGCGGTGATCGTCCGCGCGATCGTGGCGAGCGCGGCGATTCCAAGCCGTGGCAGAAGCGCGATGACCGGCCGCATGGGGATCGCCCGCGCAAGAGCTTCGGCAAGGACTTCGGCGGCCGTGACCGCGGCGAGGAGAAGCCCTGGCGTCAGCGCCCCGACCGCCCGGACGGTGGTCGCGGCGAAGACCGTCCGCGCTTCTCCAAGCGTCGTGACGAGGGGGATGATCGCCCGCGCTTCTCGCGCCCGCGTGAGGAGCGTTCCGGCGACGATCGTCCGCACTTCAAGCGTCCGCGCGAAGGACGGCCGGAAGGCCGCACGGACTGGCAGGAGCATCCGCGCAACGAAGGTCGTTTTCGCGACAGGCCGCGGCGCGACAACGAGGACGACGGCAGGATTTTCGAGAAGCGCCCCGCTTTCGGCGGCCGCGGCGCCTATCGCGAGCGTGATCGCGACTTCGAGGGTCGGCCGCGGCGCGAAGACGCGCCGAAGCCGAAGAAGGCCGGAGAGCGCATCGCCAAGGCGCTGGCCCGCGCGGGTCTTGCCTCGCGCCGCGACGCCGAGGAAATGGTCACGCAGGGCCGCGTCACCGTCAACGGCCGTGTCATCAACTCGCCGGCGCTCGACATCACGAAGAACGATGTCGTCATGGTCGACGGCAAGCCGTTGCCGGAGCGCGAGCGCACGCGGCTGTTCCTCTATCACAAGCCGCGCGGGCTGATGACCACGCATGACGACCCTGAGGGGCGTCCGACCGTGTTCGAGAATCTGCCCGAGGGCCTGCCGCGCCTCATCAGCGTCGGCCGGCTCGACTTCAATACCGAAGGCCTGCTGCTGCTCACCAACGATGGAGGGCTCGCCCGCACGCTCGAACTGCCCGACACCGGCTGGCTGCGCCGCTACCGCGTCCGCGCTCATGGCGACGTCACGCAGGCGCAGCTCGACGAGCTCAAGAACGGCATAGAGATCGAGGGCGTCAAGTACGGTCCGATCGAGGCGACGCTGGAGCGCGACCAGGGCGCCAATGTCTGGCTGGTGTTCGCAATCCGTGAAGGCAAGAACCGCGAGGTGCGCAATGTCTGTGCCCATCTCGGGCTCGAGGTAAACCGCCTGATCCGCGTCTCCTACGGCCCGTTCCAGCTCGGCGAGATCCCCGAGGGCCAGGTCGAGGAGGTCCGCTCCCGCGTGCTGCGCGAGCAGCTCGGCGACAAGGTGATCGAGAAGTCGGGTGCCGAGTTCGATGTGCCGGCGAAACCAGCCACACGCGAGGACGATGGATCGAAGAAGCCCGCCAGCAAGCGCGCGGTGATCAACGACCGCAAGGGCCGCCGCGTGCTGGTGCAGCGCACCGGCAGCGAGGAGGCGCGCGAGCGCAACGAGATGGAAGCGGGCGGCTATGGCCCGCCGCGCCGTCCCAAGCGCGGCTACCACGGCAAGCGCGACCTGACCCCGCGGGAGGATTGACGTTGCGCGTCGTCGGCGGTCGTTTGAAGGGGCGCAATCTCGCCTCGCCGTCCTCGCGCGACATCCGCCCCACGGCGGACCGGCTGCGCGAGTCCGTGTTCAACATTCTCGTGCACGCCTATGACAATCCGATCGAGGATGCGCGCGTGCTCGATCTCTTCGCCGGCACCGGCGCCCTCGGCATCGAGGCGGCCTCGCGCGGCGCGAGGTTCACGCTGTTCGTGGACAATGGCGCCGAGGCCCGTGCACTGCTGCGTAACAATGTCGAGGCGCTCGGCCTCGGCGGCGTCACCAAGGTCTACCGCCGCGATGCGACGGATCTCGGCCCTGCGCATCCCGTCGAGCCGTTCTCGCTGGTCTTCCTCGATCCGCCCTATGGGAAGGGGTTTGCGGAAAAGGCGCTTGTGAGCTTGCGCGATGGCGGCTGGCTCACGCCGGGCGCGTTGTTGGTGGTGGAAGAGTCGAAGGCCGCGCAGGTCGTGCCGCCGGAGGGCTTTGAGGAGTTGGAGCGGCGGGCGTACGACGACACGGAATTCGTGTTCTTGCGCAGGACGGGTTAGCGAAGCGTAATCCGCCACAGTCTCTCGCTGCGGAAGCGGAAGAGGTGGATTACGACTTCGGCTCATCCACCCTGCCGCTGCGGAGTCACCTCCGCCCGAACAGCTTCTCCACGTCGCTCAGCTTCAGCTCCACATAGGTCGGCCGGCCGTGATTGCATTGGCCGGAGTTCGGGGTGTCCTCCATCTCGCGCAGCAGGGCGTTCATCTCTTCCGGCCGCAGCCTGCGGCCGGCGCGTACCGAGCCGTGGCAGGCCATGGTGGCGGCGACGTGCATCAGACGACGTTCCAGAGGAAGCGCCTCGTCCCATTCGGCCATGTGCTCGGAGAGATCGCGCAGGAGGCCGCCGGCATTGGTCTTGCCGAGCAGCGACGGTGTCTCGCGCACCGCAACTGCGCCGGGGCCGAAGGATTCGATCGCGAGGCCGAAGGATGCCAGCTCCGCGCTGCGCTCGAGCAGGCGCTCCACGGTCGCCTCGTCCATCTCGACGATCTCGGGGATCAGGAGGATCTGCCGCTGAACGCCGTTCGCGGCCAGCGAGGCTTTGAGCCGCTCGTAGACGATGCGCTCATGCGCGGCATGCTGATCGACGATGATCAGGCCGTCGCGGGTCTGCGAGACGATGTAGGTTTCGTGAATCTGCGTGCGTGCCGCGCCAAGCGGGCGGTCGACGAGATCGCCGGCGGGCTGCGGCTCGATCCGCACGTCCGCGCTGGGTGCACCGACGTCGAAGGCCGCCTGCGCGCGTTCCGCGAAGGCCGGCGCTGCGGCACCTTCGAATGATGGTAATGACGCGACGGGAGCTGATGGCGAGGCCCGCCAGTCCCAGCTCGCCGGACGCTGCGGCGTGAAGGCGGGCCGGAACGATGACAATGCGCTCTCGCCGCTGTTGGCGGCGGTCCGCCGGCCCTCGCGCGCGAGGGCCTCCTTCAATCCGTGCACGATGAGCGCGCGCACGAGGCCCGCGTTGCGGAAGCGCACCTCGGTCTTCGCCGGATGCACGTTGGCATCGACCTCGCGCGGATCGAGCGTGACGAACAGCGCCAGCACCGGATGGCGATCGCGCGGCAGATAGTCGGAATAGGCCGCACGCACCGCGCCAAGGATCAGCTTGTCGCGCACGGGGCGGCCGTTGACGAAGAGATATTGCCCGAGCGCGTTGGCCTTCGTGAGCGCCGGCGCTGCGGCATAGCCGGCGACGACCACGCCCTCGCGCTCGGCATGGACCTCGATGGCGTGGCTGCGGAATTCCGCGCCCAGAATGTCGCCGAGCCGCGTCAGCCGTCCCGCGGTGCCGGGCAGGGCGGCGGCCCAGGTCACCGGCGCGCGTTCCTCGCCCGCGAGCGTGAAGGCGATGTCGGGCCGCGCCATGGCGAGGCGCCGCACTACCTCGCGAATGGCTTCGGCCTCGGTGCGGTCGGTCTTCAAGAACTTCAGCCGCGCTGGCGTCGCATAGAAGAGGTCGCCAACCTCGACCCGCGTGCCGTGGGCCAGGGCCGCGGGCATGATCTCGGACTTTGTGCCACCCTCGACGGTCAGCGCCCAGGCGTGCGGTTCGCTGGCATGTCGGGTGGTGATGGACAGCCGCGCCACCGAGCCTATCGACGGCAGCGCCTCGCCGCGAAACCCAAGGGTGCGGATTTGCAGCAGATCCTCGTCGTCGAGCTTGGAGGTGGCGTGGCGCTCCACGGCAAGGGCGAGATCCTTCGCGGTCATGCCGCTGCCGTCGTCGGTGATGCCGATCCGCCGCCGCCCGCCGCCGTCGGTGAAGACGTCGATGCGGCTCGCGCCAGCATCGATGGCGTTCTCGACCAGTTCCTTGACCACGCTCGCAGGGCGCTCGACCACCTCGCCCGCGGCGATGCGGTTGACGACCTGTTCTGGAAGCTGGCGGACGGGCATGGGGGACTCAGTGGACGTTCAGACGGCCAATCTAGTCCTGCTGGCGCTCAATTGCATGAGGCATGTCCGGGCTGCCCACATGCTGTCCACCTTGGAACAACCGCTAGTCTTCGAAGCTACGGCCGCGTCCGGCCTTGACGTCACTCCGGCGCTTCTTGCCTTCGAGCCGGCGCTGCTTGGAGGCGAAGGTCGGCCGCGTCGCGCGCCGCGGCGTCGGCCTGATCATCGCCTCGCGCAGCATCTCGGTGAGACGGTCGATGGCGTCCTGCCGGTTGCGCTCCTGGGTGCGGAAGCGCTGCGCCTGGATGACGATGACGCCGTCCTTGGTCATACGCTGGCCGGCGAGGCGGGCGAGGCGGATCGCCGCATCCTCCGGCAAGGTCAGCTTGCGTGTATCGAAGCGCAGCTGCGCCGATGTCGCGACCTTGTTGACGTTCTGCCCGCCCGGGCCGGAGGCGCGGACAAAGCCGATCTCGATATCGTCCTCGTCGATGACGAGATTGCGGGATATCCGCAGCATGATGGCACCAGCAAGAGATTCGGGTGCGCACAATAGCGGTTTTAGATGGGGTTCGTCATTCCGGCTGTCCGAAGGGCCAGCCGGAACGACGAGATTCTCAGGTGCGCAATCGCGCACCATGCTTCGATGCCTTGCATCGTCCCGGAATGGCAGCTGGTCAGTTCGACTTCGTCGTCGGTGCTGCCGCCGGTTGCGCAGCGGCCTGCGGGGTGCGGCCGACCACGACGGTCAGGAGACCTTGGCCCCACAGGCGCTTGGCGGCCGCCTTGGCGTCGTCCAGCGTCACCGCGTCGACGATGGCGTTGCGCTTCTCGATATAGTCGATCGGCAGCTTGTCCTGCTGGTATTGCAGCAGCGCCTGCGCCAGCTTGGACGAGGTGTCGAGCGCCAGCATCTGCGAGCCCTTCAGGTAGGATTTGGCCTCGTCCAGCTCCTTCTGGGTCGGGCCTTCCTCGGCGATGCGGCGCACCTCTTTCTCGATGGCATCGATGGTGTCGCCGGCGCGGTCGGCGCGCGTGCCGGTATTGCCGATGAAGATGGCCGAATGCTCCATCCAAAGCAGCGATTCGAACACCGAATAGGCCAGTCCACGCTTTTCGCGGACCTCGCGATAGAGCCGGGAGGACAGTCCGCCGCCGCCGAGAATGTGATTGACGACATAGGCCGCCATGAAGTTGGGATCGCTGCGTTTCACGCCCGGGCCGCCGAAGGTGATCACGGTCTGAGGCACATCAAGCGTGACGAAGGCGCGTTGCGGCGGCTTGGCGGCCTCGACGTCGGGGACCGGCGTCAGATTGGCCTTGGCGGGCAGGCTACCGAACGTGTGGTCGAGCAACTTGCCGAGCGTCGCCGGATCGACATCGCCGACCACGGCGATCTTCAGCCCATCCTTGGCGATCACCCGACCGACATAATCCTTCATATCGGCAACGGTGATGGTCGGCACACTGTCGAGGTTGCCGTTGGTCTGCCGGCTGTAGGGATGATCGCCGAAGGCGACCTCCAGGAACTTGCGGCTTGCCAGCGAAGTGGGATTGGTGGTCTCGCGACGCAGGCCCGAAATGACCTGCGAGCGGATGCGTTCGACATCCGCCGGGTTGAAATGCGGTGACGTGAGCGCGCTCCTGAGCAGGTCGAAGGCCTCGTCCTTGTTGTCGCGCAGCATACGCAGGCTGCCCCGGAGGGTGTCGCGGGTGGCGTTGAAGGAGAGCTCGATGGCGCGTCGGTCGAGCCGTTCATGGAAGGTCTTGGAATCGAGATCGCCTGAGCCTTCGTCGAGGAGAGAGCCGACCAGATTGGCAACGCCCGGCTTGTCCTTGGGGTCCTGCGCCGAGCCGCCGGCGAAGGAATATTCCATGGCGATCAGCGGCACGGTTGCGTCCTGCACGAACCAGGCTTCGATGCCGCCCGGCGAGATCAGGTGCTGGATCTTTGCGGCAGCCTGCGACGGCGAGACCGCCGCCAGCGCAAGCGCCGCGCCGATGACGAAGGAGTGCGCGGCGTGTCTTGTGCCTCGGAAGCATCTTGCGCGAAGGAAGTGATGGGTCACGAACGCTTCTCCTCGCGCTTGGCGGTGGCGGTGTCCTTGATCAGATAGCCCGTCACCGAGCGCTTCTTCTCGAGCCATTTCTGCGCAACGGCGCGGACCTGCTCGGCAGTGACGGCGCGAATGCGATCGGGCCAGCTCCTGATATCCTCGATCGAAAGGCCCGTGGTCAGCGCGCCGCCGTACCAGCGCGCCAGAACCGCCTGGTTGTCCTGGGCGTAGATCGCCTCGGCAATGAGCTGGGTCTTGACCCTTTCCAGATCCTCAGCGCGGATCGGGTTCTGCGCAACGCTGGCGATGACACCGTCGACCGCCTGCTCCACCTCTGCGAAGCTGACGCCGGGTTTCGGCGCAGCGGAGATCGCGAACTGGGTTGGGTCGAGCGAGATGCTCGAATAGCTGGCGCTGGCGGAGACCGCCAGGGGCTTGTCGACGACGAGCGCGCGGTAGAGATAGGAATTGCTGCCGCTGCCGATCAGCTGCGCGAGCACGTCGAGAGCCGCGCTTTCCCCGGCTGCAGCCGTGGTCGCCGACGGCACGAGATAATAGCGCCGCATGTTCGGCTGCTCGACGCGCGGGTCGGCCAGCGTGACGGTACGCGGCGCCGCGGGTTCCGGCTCCTGCGGACGAACACGTCGCGCCGGGATCGCGGGCTGCGCCGGGATGGAGCCGAAATTGCGCTCGACCAGCGGACGGATCTCGGCAGCGTCGACGTCACCGGCGATCACCAGGATCGCGTTGTTCGGCGCGTAGAAGCGACGATAGAAGGCGAGCGCATCCTCGCGATCGAGCTTCTCGATCTCCTGATGCCAGCCGATCACCGGACGTCCATAGGGATGGTTGAGATAGAGCGCGGCCATGATCTGCTCGTTCAGCCGAGCGTCCGGATTGTTGGCCACGCGCATGTTGTACTCTTCGAGCACGACATCCCGCTCCGGCAGCACGTTCTCGTCCTTGAGGACAAGGCCGGTCATGCGATCGGCCTCGAACTCCATCATGGTCGGCAGCTGCTCTTTCGGTACACGCTGGTAGTAATTGGTGTAGTCGACTGAGGTCGAGGCGTTCTCGTTGCCGCCGATGCGAAGCACGGTCTGGGAGAATTCTCCCGCCGGATGCTTCGCCGTGCCCTTGAACATCAGGTGCTCGAGGAAGTGGGCGAGGCCGGACTTGCCCGGCGTCTCGTCTGCGGAGCCGACCTTGTACCAGATCATCTCTGTGACGACAGGCGTGCGGCGATCGGGAATCACCACGACCTGCATGCCGTTGCCGAGCGTGAAGCTGGTGGGTGGGGCCGATGTTACCGTGGTCTGGGCAGTGGCGGCGCCGGCCGAGAGGACACTCGTCGAAAGCAGCGCGGCAAGGAGGCAGGCAGCCGATCGGTAAGATGACATCATGATCCCTAGTGAAAGGCCGAGCCCGGATGTCCGGCTCTGAAGGCACGGCATGTTACACCGTGCGGCTGAGGCTTCGCGTCACGAAGCAGAGAACTCAACGCGGAGGCAAGTTACTGATAGGCAATCTCAGACGGCGCCGGGCGGCCACGAGCCGCCGACCATCGATTCGCGTCTGTCAAAACGTCGCGACAGGACGGGAACGCTATTGTTCCTTCTCCTTGCCCGACATGATGTCGTAATACATCCGTCGCGACTTGTCCGGCCCGCCGGCGCCATAGGCATAGTTCGGCGAGGGCGTCTGGTATCCCGGCGGCGGTTCGACCAGCGATTGGCGCGGCGGCTCCGACGTGAACTGCTTGGTTTCGGAGCTGCTGCCGCCCTTCATCATATTCCACAGGCCACCGGTGAAACCGAGTTCGGCGGGGCTCAGAGAAGGGTTGCTGTTGGTACCCGGCTGAATTGGATCGTTGCTGGTGCGGGGCGCTGCGGCGACCTGGCCAGACTTCATCTCGGCAGGAGTCAGAGGCTGGGCGGCCTGCCAGCTCTCCGTTGCCTTGGTGGCCTTCTTGCGTGCGGCGATGGCTTCCTTGCGGCGCCTCTCGTCGGGGTCCTTGGGCCAGTTCGGCGCAGCCTTGGCCTCGGTCGCAGGCGGCGGCAGATCGAGCTTGGGCGGCACGACCAGCGGCGAGCGCTCGCGGTACTCGATGCCCTTCTTCTCCATGCTCTTGGCACCGATGCCCGACATCAGGTTGTCGATGAGCCTCTCTTCGAAGGTCATATCGTCTTCTTCGTCGTCGTCACCGGCGCGGGCCGCGCCGGTCGACATGACGAGACCGATGCCGAGTGCAACAGCGGACAGTTTCAATGCCCGCCAGAACCCCCACCGGGGGTCTTGCACCATCGAACCGCTGGTCATCGCGCTGCGCATCACTTTACCTGTTTCATATCGTGGCCGATTGCCGCTCGCACGCGGCTCTAACCCTCGCAAAGCCGGGTTCCAGCTGCCGGTCCGTATCGGCCGGGATCAGGGCGCTTTTGCGGCGGGTACCCCCAGGAAGGAATCATACAATAGCGCCGCCACCCCAGCAACGATGGCCACGTCCGCGAGGTTAAACACATACCAACTATAGGTTTTTCCGGCGATCTCGATGTGGAATAGGGCGAAATCCACCACCGCGCCATAGGCCAGGCGGTCGATGCCGTTGCCGATGGCGCCGCCGATGATGAGGCCGAGCGCAATGGTCGCCAGCAGAGTGTGCGAGCGGGCCATCCAGACTGCCAGCGCGACCACCGCGATACCTTTGACAGCCATCAACGCGAACTGAGCTGCCTGATTGTCGCTCTGGAGCCAGCCGAAGCTGATGCCGATGTTCCAGGCCAGCACCAGGTCGAAGAACGGCGTCACCCGCACCACGCCGCGGCGGGCGAGGTCGAACACGTTCAAGAGCCACAGCTTCGTGGCCTGGTCGGCCACGAGCGTGACCACGGCCGCGAGGATGCCGGCGCGGAGCGGGGTCATGGCCGACCGATCAGACGCTCACCCCCAGCGCCTTCCACTCGCGCAGCGCCTTGGCGTCGCGCGGGGTGACGTCGGGGTATTCAGCGTCTTCGCCGACCGTCGGCGAAATCTTCCAGGAGCGGGCGCATTTGCTGCCGACTGCCTTCTCCACCACGACAGCGACTCCCGGCACGGCATCGAGACGGAACGCCGAAGCTGGCGCCTCGCCCTCACGCACCTCGTAGTTCGAGGTGATGCAGATCTCGGCGAGGTCGGTGTCGAACAGCGTCATCAGCATGCCGCGATCGGCGACATAGATCACCGGCGAGGCCTCCAGCGAGGAGCCGATGTTCTTGGCGGCCCGTTCCAGCTCGAGCGCGCCGGTGACGACGCGCCGGACGTTGCGGATCGCCTCCCACTTCGCAGCGAGCTCGTCGTCGCGCAAATCTTCGAGATCGGTCGGGAACAGCGTCAGATGCACGGACGGCTCGGCGTCGGGCCGGTACATGCGCCACGCCTCCTCTGCCGTGAAGCTGAGGATCGGGGCAAGCCATTTCAGTATCGAGGCGCACAACAGATCGATGGTCGTCAACGCCGCCTTGCGCGTCGCGGATGACGGCGGGTCGCAATACAGCGTGTCCTTGCGGATGTCGAAATAGAACGCCGAGAGCTCGCTGTTGAGGAAGGCGGACAGGATCGCGACCACGCTCTTGTAGTCGAACTCCCGATAAGCCTTCCCGATCGCTGCCGCGCGCACGGCGAGCTCGTGCAGCATCAAGCGCTCCAGCTCGGGCATCTGGTCGGGCGCGACGGCGTCGGCCGGCTTGTAGTGATGTAGCGTGCCGAGCATCCAGCGCACGGTGTTGCGCAGCTTGCGATAGGTTTCGACGGTGTTCTTCAGGATTTCGGGGCCGATGCGCTGGTCGTCGGTGTAGTCGCAGGATGCAACCCACAGCCGCAGGATGTCGGCGCCGGATTCCTTGATGACCGACTGCGGCTCGATGGTGTTGCCGAGCGACTTCGACATCTTGCGGCCGTCCTCGGCCTGGGTGAAGCCGTGGGTCAGCACGATGTCGTAGGGTGCCCGACCTCGCGTGCCGCAGCTTTCCAGCAGCGACGAGTGGAACCAGCCGCGGTGCTGGTCCGACCCTTCCAGATACATCACCGTGTCGGTGCCGCCATCGACCTTGCGCTTGATGCCCGACAGTCCCGGGAAATGTACGGGGTCTTCCAGCACGAAAGCATGGGTGGATCCGGAATCGAACCAGACGTCGAGAATGTCGTCGACCTTCTGCCAGTCTTCGCTCGCGCGCGATCCGAGGAAGCGCTCGCGCGCCCCCTTCGCGTACCAGGCGTCTGCGCCTTCCTTTTCGAAAGCTTCACCAATGCGCGCATTGACAGCCTCGTCCTGGAGGATCTCGGCGGAGCCGTCACCCTTCTCGCGCACGAACACGGCGATCGGCACGCCCCAGGCGCGCTGGCGCGAGATCACCCAGTCGGGGCGGGCCTCGATCATGCCGTTGATGCGGTTTTCGCCCGACGGCGGCACCCATTGCGTCACCGAGATCGCGTGCAGCGCGCGGGCGCGCAGCGTATCGCCGCTCTTGGTCTTGCCTCCCGTCGCGATGTCCATAGCCCCGGCCTTGCCCGGGGCGTCCACGATCGGCTTGTCCATCGCGATGAACCATTGCGGCGTGTTGCGGAAGATCACCGGCTTCTTGGAGCGCCAGGAGTGCGGATATTGATGCTTGAGCCGGCCGCGCGCGAGCAGCATGCCCCGCTCAACGAGCGCCTTGATCACGGCCTCGTTGGCGTCGCCCTTCTCGCCCTTGTCGGTGATGACGCGCTTGCCGACGAAGCCGGGCGCATGATCGGTGTAGGCGCCGTTCTCGTCCACGGTATAGGGGATTGCAGTGGTGATGCCGCGCGCATCGAGATCGCGTGCATGCGCCATCCAGACATCGAAGTCCTCGCGGCCATGGCCGGGAGCCGTGTGCACGAAGCCGGTGCCGGTGTCGTCGGTGACGTGGTCGCCGGGCAGCAGCGGCACGACGAAGTCATAGCCGCCGCCAACGCCCTTCAGCGGATGGGCACATTCGATCGCGTCCATGGTGTCGCCGGGGACGTCACGGACTTTCTCATAGGCGGTCACACGCGCCTGCTTGAAGACTTCTTCAGCGAGCGCGTCGGCGAGGATCAGGAGGTCGCCGGTCTTGGTCCAATTGTCGGCGGGCGCGTCCGTGACCTTGTACAGGCCGTAGGCGATCTTCGGCGAGAAAGAGATGGCGCGGTTGCCGGGCAGGGTCCAGGGCGTGGTGGTCCAGATCACGACGCTTGCGGAGGCAAGCGCGCCGTGCGCGGGCGACGTCACCGGGAACTTCACCCATACCGTATCGGAGGTGTGGTCCTCGTACTCGACTTCGGCCTCGGCCAGCGCGGTCTTCTCGACCACGCTCCACATCACCGGCTTGGAGCCGCGATAGAGCGTGCCGTTGGCGGCGAACTTCATCAGCTCGCGCGCGATCTGGGCTTCGGCGGGATAGTTCATGGTGGCGTAGGGATGATCCCAATCGCCGATCACGCCGAGGCGCTTGAACTCCTCGCGCTGCACGCCGAGCCAATGCGTGGCATAGGCGCGGCACTCCTTCCGGAAATCGATCATTGCGGCGCTGTCGCGGAAGTCGGGCTTCTGCTTGCCCTTCTTGCGATAGTGCTCCTCCTCGACCTTCCATTCGATCGGCAGGCCGTGGCAGTCCCAGCCCGGCACGTAGTTGGAATCGAAGCCGAGCATCTGCTGGCTCTTGGTGACGAGATCCTTCAGGATCTTGTTCAGCGCCGTGCCGATATGGATGTTGCCGTTGGCGTAGGGCGGGCCGTCGTGCAGCACGAACTTGGCACGGCCCTTGGCACTCTCGCGCAGCTTCTCGTAGAGGCCGATCTCGTACCAGCGCTTGAGGATCTCCGGCTCTCGTTGCGGCAGGCCGGCGCGCATCGGGAATTCGGTCTGCGGCAGGAACAGGGTCTTCGAATAGTCTTTGGCTTCAGACTTTTGGGACTTTTGCGGCTTTTCGGACATGAGGCTGACTGGCTCGGAAGGGCGCGGAAACGAATGGCGATGCGGAATCGCGGGCGAAACGACGAAATCCCGGTCTTGCGCCGAGCCTTCAGGCTCAGGCGGAAGCCGGGCCGCTAATCCCTATGATGCGCCGCGCAAACATGGGCTCTCCATAGCAGGGGGCCAGGGGAAGCGCAAAGGTTCGGAGGCCCGCTTCAGGTTCAGTCGACCGTCCCGAGCCGCGGAAACGCGTCCGGGGCGGCGGCCAGCATGGCGCGGGCGCGGGCGGAATCGTCGTCCATCTGGCGGATCAGGGCCTCGAGGCTGTCGAACTTCAGTTCCTCGCGGATGAAGCCGATGAAGGCGCAGTCGAGGAGCTGCCCGTAAAGGTCGCCCTTGAAGTCGAACAGGAAGATTTCCAGCAGCGGGGCGCCATTGTCGAACGTCGGGCGGCGGCCGAAGCTGGCTACCCCGTCGAGCCGCTCGGCGCCGCGGCCGACCCGCACCGCGTAGATGCCGTGCTTGAGACCGCAATTGGCGTCGAGGCGGATATTGGCGGTGGGATAGCCGAGGTCGCGGCCGCGCTTTTCGCCGTGGATGACCTCGCCGGTGATGAACCAGGGCGCGCCCAGCATGGTCGTGGCCTCATCCAGCTGGCCCTCGGCGAGGGCGATCCGGATCGCGCTGGAGGACACCGGCCGTTCGTCGATATCGACATGCGGCTGCACGTCGACCTCGATTCCGAGCCGTGGCGCCTCGTTGACGAGCAGGCTCGGCGAGCCGACGCGACCTTTGCCGAAATGGAAGTCGTAGCCGACCGCGATACCACTGACGCCAAGACGTCCGATCAGATCATGGTGAATGAAATCTTGGGCGCTGGTTCCGGCACGGGCCTTGTCGAACGTCATGACGACGGCGCCGGCAAGGCCGGTGCCGGCCAGAAGTCGCAGCTTGGCCCGCTCGTCCGTCAGGCGGAATTGCGGGGTGTTGGGGCTGAAAAACCGCCGCGGATGGGGTTCGAAGGTCAATGCCAGCGCAGGGCGGCCATGCGCCCTGCCCATCTCCAGGGCGGCCGCGATCACGGCCCGATGGCCAAGATGGACCCCGTCGAAATTGCCCATGGCGACCACGGCGCCCCTCGGAATCGCGGAATCCGGCGTTGTGTCGCGGATAACGGTAAAAGGCTGGACCATCAGGGAAATTCTCGAAGCGGGCAGGACCGGCCCGGACCGTGGCGCGACCGGCCCGACCAAGTCAAGCGGGGGGAGCGAAGACATTGAACACGATTTCAGTCCTTCGAACATGTCGGCAATTAACGCGCTGTTTAACGCCTTGGTGCTAGTCCTTGAGGCGTGGAACTGCCGGGCCCCGGCTTGGCAGATCCGATCCTAATATTTCCTGGGTTTGCGTTGGGGGAGTCGAGATGGCGGTTGATTTGTCGATGCCGGTTCTGGTGGTGGATGACTACAGCACCATGATCCGTATCATCCGGAATCTGCTGAAGCAGCTTGGCTTCGAGAATATCGATGATGCAAGCGACGGTTCGGCAGCGCTGAACAAGATGCGTGGCAAGAAATACGGGCTCGTGATCTCCGACTGGAACATGGAGCCGATGACGGGTTACGACCTGTTGCGCGAAGTGCGCGCGGATCCGAACCTCGCCACCACGCCCTTCATCATGATCACGGCGGAATCCAAGACCGAGAACGTGATTGCCGCCAAGAAGGCTGGCGTGAACAACTACATCGTCAAGCCGTTCAACGCGGCGACGTTGAAGACCAAGATCGAGGCGGTCTTCCCGGACATGGCGAGCGCGTAAGCGCGCCTCGCCTGACAACATTCATCTGCTGAGATCGTCATGCCCGGGCTTGTCCCGGGCATCCACGTTTTGGTGCAGAGAGCCGTGGCTGGCCGGGTCAAGCCGGCCGTGACGGGTCGGGCACTTAGGCAATTGGTCTAAGTCCGAACTGTCGCGGTCGGCCGAAGCCGTCACCACTTCAATTCGCGCATCAGCGCCTTCGGCGGGTGGCCGAACAATTCCATCACGGACGCCGGGTCGAGCTGGTCGAGACCCTCGAACTCCTCGGCATGAATTCCGCGGGTCACGAACAGGCAATCGATGCCGAACTCGCGCGCGCCGGTCAGGTCGGTGCGGACGGAATCACCGATGGCAAGCACCTTCTTGCGGTCGATCTGGTAGCCCTGTCGTTCTCCGGCGAGCGCCATGGCACGCTCGTAGATCGGCCGGTGCGGCTTGCCGTAGAAGATCACCTCGCCGCCGAGTTCGCGGTAGAGCTCCGCGATTGCGCCGGCGCAATAGATCAGCCGGTCGCCACGTTCCACCACGATATCAGGGTTGGCGCAGACCAGCGTCAGCTTGCGCTCGCGTGCCTTCAGCATCATGCCGCGATAGTCTTCCGCCGTCTCGGTCTCGTCGTCATAGAGGCCGGTGCAGACGATGTAATCGGCTTCCTCGAGCGGAGCTGTCACTGCGTCGAGGCCACGATAGATCGAGTTGTCGCGCTCGGGACCGAGCCAGAACATCTTGCGACCGGGATGCTCGGCGACATAGAGCCGGGTCAGGTCGCCCGACGATACGATCGCATCATAGGTCTCATCCGCGACGCCGAGCTTGCGCAATTGCCGCTGCACCGAGTCCGCCGGACGCGGCGCGTTGGTGATCAGGATCACCGTACCGCCGTGGCTGCGATAGGTGTGCAGCGCCTCGCAGGCTTCCGGAAAGGACTCCAGACCGTTGTGGACCACGCCCCAGATATCGCTGAGCACGACGTCCACACCGCCCACGAGCTCGCGCAGGCCTTCGGCGAAATGCAGCGCAGTCATGAGGCGCGCGGCCGATCAAATGCGACGCGCGAGCGCCGCGTTGCCGGTGATGCGTTGTGGCGGAGGCGCAGAGGACGTCGCGCCTGCGCTGGGTGTAGCGGAGCCATTAGGTCCCTGAATGTCTTTCGCCTGGTTAGGTGAGGTCCCGGCGGTAGCAGATGCCCCCTCGGGCCGCAATGGCCGGGGCGGCGCGAACAGGAACCCCTGGCCGAACCGCACGTCATAGTCGAGCAGGTCCACGACCGCGCGCTCGCCCTCGATCCGTTCGGCGATCAGGTCGATGCCGAAGCGGCCCAGCAGGTCCGAAAGATCGGACGGATGGATGTCGGAGGTCGAAGCCTGTCTGGGGTCGAGCAGCAGCGCAGCCGGCACCTTGATGAAGCGGACTCCGCGATCGGCGAGCTCGCGCGGCTCAATGCGCAGGTCCGTGACGTGGTCGATCGAGAAACGGAAGCCGCGTTGGGCAAGGGCGGCGAGATTCTCGGTCTCGGCCGGGCCGAGATTGCGGAAGGTCGACTGCTTGAACTCAAGAACCAGCGAGGGCGCCAGCGCCCGGTTGGCTTCGAGGAAGTCGAGGCATTGCGCGAAGGTGGTGGAATTGCCGAGCGTGGAGGCCGCGACGTTGCAGAACACGCCGACGTCCTTGTTGCGGACCATCAGGCGCCGCAGCACCTGCACGCAGCGCAGCATCACCATGTTGTCGATGCGCCCGATCAGCCCGGAGGCTTCCGCGATGCTGATGAACTCCTCGGCGGCAATCAATTGGTCGCGCTCGTCGCGCAGGCGCGTCACCGCTTCGTAGAACCGCACCTTGCGTTGTGGCAGCGTCACCATTGGTTGCAGGAAGATGTCGATGCGGTTCTCGTCAATCGCATTGCGCAGCGTCGCCAGCAGCTGGGTCTGATTGCGTCCGTTGGCGGTCTGAACCGGGTTGGCGGATTGAGTTTGAACGACCGGCGCCGGCCGTGGGGGCGGTGCGGGAAGCGGAGGAGGGGCGACCGGCTTTTCCTCGAGTGGGGCGGCCAGATCGATCATCGCCTCCGGCTCGGGCTTTGTGACCGGTGCAGAAACTGGCGCCGGTGCGTTGCCCGCCAGCAGATCCTCATGAGTCGCCACGGTGGTGGCAAGCTGCCTGACCAGCCCGCCGAGCTCGTTGATTTCGCCGATCACCGATTGGATGCGGTCGGAGTTGGCCGAATTTGAGGAGGCGATGCGCCCCTCGATCGCGGCAAGCCGGCGGCCGAACTCGGCCACCTGGCGGGCGAGGTCGGCGGTGCCCCGCGAGAGGTCGGCGATCTGGCCGCCGACGTCGCTGCGGTCGCGCAGCCGCATCGACACCGCGTTGTAGAGAATCAGGAAAGTCAGCGCGGTCAGCGCCACGATCGCCGATTGCGTCCCGCTGATGCCCGCGACCGAATAGAGCACGAGCCCGAGCGAAGCCGCGACCAGGACCATGCAGATGGCGATGAAGATCGTCGAAATGCGAATCATGCCGCGGGTTCGCCTCAAGAGCTGACTGCCTCACCCGGGAAAACACGGGTCGCGTCCGAACCGTCGCGCCTCATGCTCCCCCAAGCATTGCAACACCCTAACATCATTGTTGATTCGAGGGGATAGAGACTGTCTCGCAGCCCACCTCAGGTCGGCCCGGCGAAAGCTTTGCAGCGCGCGATGCGGTCGCGGGCGAGCTTGATCGCACGCAGTTCGCGGCGCTCCACCGAAACGTCACGCGTCCTCCCCGGCTCCGGTCGGGAAATCAAGGCGCTCTCAGCGTAAAATAACGCCCCTCTCAAGGCCAGCGAGCCGCACGTGCCCTAGTCTTTCCGGCGTTCTCAACCGCAGGAGATTGCCCATGTCGACATCCGCCGCGCTCAAGCCAGCTCCAACCCAACCCGACCTTGCCGCCCTCAAGCAGCGCCAGCACGGCGCCTGGTCGTCGGGCGACTATGCCGTGGTCGGCACGACCTTGCAGATCGTCGGCGAACAGCTCTGTGAGGCAATCGACTTGCGTGCCGGCAGCAAGGTGCTCGACGTCGCCGCCGGCAACGGCAATGCGACTCTGGCTGCGGCGCGGCGCTGGTGTGACGTCACGTCCACCGACTACGTGCCGGCGCTGCTCAAGCGCGGGCGCGAGCGCGCCGTGGCCGAACATCTCATGGTCGAGTTCCGCGAGGCTGATGCCGAAGCGTTGCCGTTCGCCGACGCCAGCTATGACGTGGTGCTCTCGACGTTCGGCGTGATGTTCACGCCGGATCAGGACAAGGCGGCTTCCGAGCTCGCACGGGTCTGCAGGTCCGGCGGCAAAATCGGCCTCGCCAGCTGGACGCCGCAAGGCTTCATCGGCCAGCTGTTCAGGACCATCGGCCAGCATTTACCGCCGCCGGCCGGGGTAAAGTCGCCGGCGCTGTGGGGCACCGCGGCGCGGCTCGAAGAGATGTTCGCAAGCCAGGCTTCCGAGATCGCGGCCGAGCCGCGCATGTTCGTGTTCCGCTATCGCTCGCCGGACCATTGGCTCGAAATCTTCAAGACCTTCTACGGACCCACGCTGAAGGCGTTCGCTGCGCTCGACGCGAACGGCCAGGCCGCACTGAATCGCGATCTCCTGGCGCTGCTCGAGGAGTTCAACCATGCCGACGACGGCACGATCGTGGTGCACAGCGAATATCTGGAAGCCGTGATCACCAAGCGCTGACGACGCCTGCGATGCGGTCAGGCCGGCCCCCGGCCTGACCGTCACCGGGTCAAAATGGCGCGTTCGCGCCCACGGTGTCGGCGGAAACGGCTTGGCGGGTACCCAGCGGCTTCGGCCGCCCCGTGGTCGTGTCGCGCAGGGTCTGCCGCTCGATTTCCGAATTCAGCTCGGCGCCGAACATGATGACGATCACCGACATCCACATCCACATCATCAGGCCGATCGCAGCGCCCAGAGAGCCGTAAGTCGCGTTGTAATTGGCGAATTCCGAGAGGTACCAGGACAGCAGGGCCGAACCTGCGATCCAGAGAATCGCGGCGGTAACCGCGCCGAGGCTCAGCCATTGCCAGCGTGGCGCGTCACGGCTTGGCGCGAAGCGATAGAGGACGGCGAGTGCGACAAGCAGGATCAGGAACAGCAGCGGCCATCGCGCCAGTGCTACGATCAGCTTGTTTTCGGGCGCCAGGCCGAGATGATTAAGCGCAAGGGGGAAGGCGACGACGGCCCCAACCATCAACAGCAGCGCCACGATGCCGCCGACGGTGAAGGCCAGCGAAACCATGTTGAGCCGAACGAAGCTGCGCTTCTCGCGTTCCTCATAGGCGACGTTGAGGGCGTCAAGGATCGCCTTGACGCCGGCATTGGCGCTCCAGATCGCGAGCAGCAGGCCGAACAGGAACGTGACACCGAGTGTCGCATTGCCGTTCGACACCACGCGGGCGACCTGCTCCTCGACAATCTGGAAGGAACCCTCGGGCAGCATGGTCGCGAGCGTGTGAAGATTGGCGCTGATCGTCGCGGGATCGGCAAACAAGCCGTAGGATGAGACGAGTGCGGTCACGGCCGGAAAGATCGCGAGCAGACCGAAGAAGACGACGCCGCCTGCCGTCGCGAGCAGTCGATCCTCGTCAATGCGCTGATAGGTCCGCCAAAAGATATCCTTCCAGCCGGCCCAGGGGATCTCGAAGGGACTTTTCGCCTTGCGACCGCGGCCGGGCTGCATCGCCGCCCCGGCCGGGTGCGTTTCGGGGGAATTCGCTTCCCCTCTCCGGTGCTCTTGTGGAGGCCCCGATCTGATCAGGCCGAAATTCTTGAAGTAGCGCTCCGCGGTCAGCACGAACAGCGCCGTTGCGGCCACAAGCACCCACGAGTCCACCTGATCGGAGCGCCGCAGCGGCATTTAGGCGTCCAGTCTCTGACTGCGACGCCTTCGCCGCGCCGCTGTGAACCCTGCCAGCCCAACCGCCGCAAGCATGAGCCCGAGCTGCACGGGCCGGTTGGCGCGAACGGGCCAGGCGGTTCTGCCATGGCCGCGCTCGCCGGGCGCGAACGGCGCCAGGGGAATGGTCGTCGCGACCTCCTTGACGGCCTGCTTGACCGTTCCGCGGGGAATCCGCGGGCTGGCGATCGCTACGCGCATCCGGCTGGCAAGCGGCACGATCGGCTTGGTCGGCCGCTTCATCATCGCCATGGCGACGCCGCCACAGACCGCCGCCAGCACCAGCAGCACCGCGCCGACGACCCCGAATCCCCAGAATTGCCCGTAGGTGATGGCGACCCAGCGATAAAGGGCGATCAGGCCGACGAAGAAAGTCGCGATCGCGAACAATCCGGCGGCTGCAAACAGGCCGGCCGCGATCGCATAGGACGTTGCGCGCCCCGTGGCCTGGCTGGTGCGGTCACGCACATAAGATTGCGCGGCGCGCTTGAGATGGTTGAGCTTGAGCGCCATGCCGGCGCGCAGCAATTCGCCCGATGGCGCGAGCATGCGGACATCCTCCGAGAGACAGACAGTTCGTCGAGGGATGAACGTTACGGTATTTGACTTGTTCCGACGGAGCTTGATCGGTCGTGAGGATTCAACCGAGATCGGCGGCGGCAATCCAGAACACCTCGCCCTCGGAGTCTTCGGTGTCCAGCCAGAGCAGCGGCAGCTCCGGAAACGCCTCGTCGACCAATTCCCGGCCGCGGCCGATCTCGCAGATCAGCCCGCCGTCCGGCGTGAGGTGATCGGGTGCTGCGCGCAGGATGCGGCGCACCACGTCGAGACCGTCGGCTCCGCCGTCGAAGGCGATCTTCGGCTCCGCCCTGCACTCAGGTGGCAGCGCTGCCATGCCTTGGGCGTCGACGTAAGGCGGGTTGGTGATGATCAGGTCGTATCTGTTATCGCCGAGGGGGGCGAACAGGTCGCCGCGGTAGAGGCTGATCCGATGCTGAAGCCCGTATTCGCGGACGTTGCGCGCGGCGACTTCAAGTGCACCCTTGGAGATGTCGACAGCGTCGACGGCGGCGTTCGGGAAATGATGCGCGGCGAGAATGGCGAGGCATCCAGATCCCGTGCAGAGATCGAGCACGCGCCCGACTGCCGTTGGATCGTCGATCAGCGAGCCCGCATTGCCCTCGCCGCCGAAATGCGAATCCAGGAGCTCGCCGATGAAGGAGCGCGGAACGATGACCCGCTCGTCGACATAGAAGGGCAGGCCGCGCATATAGATCTTGTTGACGAGGTACGCAGCAGGTTTGCGCGTGGTGACGCGCCGATGGATGAGGTCGAGGATGGTCTTGCCTTCTGCCGCGGTGACGCGCGCATGAGCGAAGCCCTCGAACTGGTCGGGAGTGAGATGCAGCGCCTCGCAGACCAGGAAGGCGGCTTCCGCCACAGGGTCGGTGGTGCCGTGGGCAAAGGCGAGCTCCGCCTCGACAAAGCGGCTCACCGCATAACGGACGAAATCGAGCAGCGTCAGAAGCTCGCCTGGCCCGACTTTCGCGAGCTTTGGCGCGGCGCGGCCGCGCACGGTCTTTTTCGCGACCTTTGCCATCAGGATCGGGTCCAGCGTGCGGCGGCTTCGTCGTCGCGGACGTGGGCCTCGACCCAACCCGTGCCGGTGGCGCGCTCTTCCTTCTTCCAGAAAGGCGCATTGGTCTTGAGATAGTCCATCAGGAACTCGGCCGCCTGGAACGCTGCCTGTCGATGCTGCGAGGCGGTCAGCACCAGAACGATGTTCTGGCCCGGCATGAAGCGGCCGACGCGGTGGATGACGGTAACGCCGTTCAGCGGCCAGCGCGATGTGGCCTCGCCGACATGGCGTGCGATCTCTTCTTCCGCCATGCCGGGATAATGTTCGAGCGTCAGCGCGGCGACCTTCGCGCCGTCCTCGTCGGAGCGGCAGATGCCGGAGAAGCTCACGACCGCGCCGATGTCGGTCCGGCTCCTGGTCAGGAGCGCGATCTCGCGCGCGATGTCGAAATCGTCTTCCTGGATGCGGATGGTGACTGGGCAGGTCATGAGCCTAGCCGCCGGTCATGGGCGGGAAGAACGCGATCTCGCGGGCACCCGCGATGGCGGCGTCCGGCTTGACATGGGCGTGGTCGATCGCGGCGCGGATCACCTTCGGCTTCTCGAAGGCATGCGCATAGGCCTCGCTCTGGCCGGAGAGCCAGGCGATCAGTTCCTCCACCGTGCGCACGCTGGCGGGCGGCTCGATGATCTCCTCCGCCTTGCCCACGCGCTCGCGCACCCAGGCGAAATATTTCAGCTTCATCCCTCGTCCTCCTCGATGAGGTGATGGATGCCGGCACGGAAATAGTCGTAGCCGGTGTACATGGTCAGGATCGCCGAAGCCCACAGCAGCGCCAGTCCGATCATCGAGACCACCGGCACCACCTGATCGCCGGCCGGGCCGGCGATCAGGAAGCCGATCGCAACCAGCTGGACCGTGGTCTTCCACTTCGCGAGCTTGGTCACGGGCACGCTGACGCGGAGCGCAGCCAGATATTCGCGCAGGCCGGAGACCAGGATCTCGCGGCACAGGATCACGATGGCGGCCCAAAGCGACCAGCCATGGATGATGCCGTCGGCGGCGAGCATCAACAGGCAGGAGGCGACCAGCAGTTTGTCGGCGATCGGATCGAGCATGCGGCCGAAAGCCGATTGCTGATTCCAGATCCGCGCATAATAGCCATCGAGGTAATCCGTCACCCCGGCCGCGATGAAAAGGGCGACCGCGAGCCAGCGCAGCCAGAGCGGCTGATCCAGGATCGACTGCGCATAGATGCATCCGACCACGACCGGGATCGCGGCGATCCGGCCATAGGTCAGGATGTTGGGGAGGGACATCGCGCGGCTGGTCGTCCCTCGTGTCGTAGCGATGTTCATCCGTCCTACCAATACCGCTCAAGGCTGAAGGTCAACCGTTCCGCTTCCCAGATGGGTGCGGGATACGACGACCATATGACCGCGGTCCCCCTTTAGTTCACCCCGGCTGGGGATGGAAATACTCGAAAATCCTGCGCGCGCTCTCGGCGCTCACCCCCGGAACCTTGCCGAGATCGGCGATCGACGCCCGTTCGATCTCCTTCAGGGTCCCGAAATGGTGCAGCAAGGCACGTTTGCGTGACGGGCCGATGCCCGGAATTTCCTGCAAACCGGCCTCGCGGATGTCTTTCTTGCGCAGCTTGCGGTGCGAGCCGATGACGAAGCGATGGGCCTCGTCGCGCAGGCGCTGGATGAAATAGAGCACGGGATCGCGCGGCTCGAGCTTGATGGCCTCGCGTTCAGGCATGAAAAGGGTCTCGCGGCCGGCATCCCGGTCAGGCCCCTTGGCGACCGACATCAGCGACACCTGGGTCAGGCCGAGATTTGCAAAGATCTCACGGACGGCGTTGAGCTGGCCGCGGCCGCCGTCGATGATCACGAGGTCGGGCCATTGCGGGAAGTCGTCGTCCTTTCCCTTGGCTACACCCTCTTCGGGCGGATTGATCAGGCGCTTGAAACGGCGCTCCAGCACCTCGCGCATCATGGCGTAATCGTCGCCCGGCGTCAGTCCTTCCGACTTGATGTTGAACTTGCGGTACTGATTTTTCACGAAACCATCAGGACCCGCGACGACCATGGCGCCGACTGCATTGGTGCCCTGGATGTGGCTGTTGTCGTAGACCTCGATGCGCTTGGGCGGGTGCGGCAGGCTCAGCGTCGCGGCCATGGCCTCGAGCAAACGGCTTTGCGTCGCGGTGTCCGCGAGCTTGCGGCCGAGCGCCTCGCGCGCATTGGTCAGCGCGTGGATGACTAGTTCCTTCTTCTCGCCGCGCTTGGGCGCGGTGACCTCGACCTTGTGACCGGCCTTGATCGAGAGGGCATTGGCGAGCAGCTCGCTCTCCTCGATCTCGTGCGAGAGCAGGATGTTCCTCGGCGGCGGCTTGTCGTCGTAGAACTGGGCGAGAAAGGAGCCGAGCACTTCTTCCGGCGTAAAGGTCTTCTCCGCGCGCGGGAAATAGGCCCGGTTCCCCCAGTTCTGGCCGGTGCGGAAGAAGAACACTTCGACACAGGAGAAGCCGCCCTCCTGGTGGATGGCAAATACGTCGGCTTCCTCCACCGTGCGCGGATTGATGCCCTGCTGGGACTGTATCGCCGAAAGCGCGGCGAGGCGGTCGCGGTAGAGCGCGGCGCGCTCGAATTCGAGTTCGCCGGCCGCCTTCTCCATCTCGCCGGCGAGCTCCTGCTTTACGGCATGGCTCTTTCCCGACAGGAAGTCGCTCGCCTCGCGCACCAGAGTTGAATAGCCGCCGAAGTCGATCTCCCGGGTACAGGGACCGGCGCAGCGGCGGATCTGGTGGAGCAGGCAGGGCCGAGTGCGGCTCTCGAAGAAGGAATCGGTGCAGGAGCGGATCAGGAACGCGCGCTGCAGCGCAGTGATGGTGCGGTTGACCGCGCCGGCGGAGGCGAACGGGCCAAAATAGCGGCCGGGCCGGGTCTGGGCGCCGCGATGCTTGAGAATCTGCGGTGCCCAATGATCGCCGGTGATCAGGATGTAGGGAAACGACTTGTCGTCACGCAGCTGGACGTTGAAGCGCGGCCGCAGCTGCTTGATGAGATTGGCCTCGAGCAGCAGCGCTTCGGTCTCCGTCGTGGTCGAGACGATCTCAACGCTCACAGTCGCCGCGATCATGCGCAGGATGCGGGCCGGAAGGGGCGCACTCTGGCGCGCATAGCTGGACAGGCGCTTTTTGACGTTCTTGGCCTTGCCGACATAGAGCACGTCGGCGTTGGCATTGAGCATGCGGTAGACGCCGGGCGAGGTGGGGGCGAGTCGAACCGCGCGTTCGATCGCCTCGTGACCGCTCGCCAGTGGGCCTTCGCCGACCGCACCGCTCTCTTCCAGGATATCCGGCAGCAGCGAATCGTCCTCGTCGTCGCCTGCCGTCGCGGGATCGAGGTCCGGCGCTGCCAGCCCTTCGGGCGGCGCGTCGTTCGCGGCAGCCGGCGGCGACTTGCGCGCGCGGTCGTCCCGGTTGTCGGAGGAATTGTGAACCATGGTGCGAATTTAGGCGCTGGGGGTGCCGATTTGAAGTTCCGGCCCTGCGGCGCGCACAGAGGAGGGCGGCCAGTTCCCGGTAACGCTTCCTTAAGTCTGTTAAGCGGGCGGTAACCCGACTTAACAGCCCTTTAACTTAAAACTCTCGATAAATCCTACGCGAAAAGTTTTTGGTTCCGTAACCACGCGACGGGCCGGCGCGGCGGCGCGGGCATCGCCAGGGGTTGCGACAGTTGCGTTGGAGTGAGTGATGAAGAGGCTCGTTGTGGGCGCAGCCGCATTGGTCGCCGCCGGCTGGACGGCTTCGGCACAGGCCGCCGATCTCAATTACGGGCAGCGTGCGCCCTACACCGTCAATCAGCCGCTCAATGCCTATAGCTGGGCAGGTCCCTATCTCGGCGGCAACATCGGCTATGAATGGGGCTCGGTCGACAACAACCCCACGAAGCCGTCGGGCTTCGCGGGCGGTGTGCAGGCCGGTTACAATTTCCAGAACGGTCCGTGGGTGTTCGGCGTCGAGGGCGACATCCAGGCGGCCGGTGCCGACGACACCTTTGCGCCGTGGAAGTTCTCCAACCCGTGGTTCGGCACCCTGCGCGGCCGCGCCGGCTATGCCTTCAGCAACGTTCTCTTCTATGGCACCGCCGGTCTCGCCTTCGGCGAGCTGCGCGGCCAGACCTTCGGCTGGGCGGAGTCGCATACGACTGCGGGCTGGACCATCGGTGCCGGCGCGGAAGTGGGCCTTGCGTCGAACTGGAGCGTCAAGCTCGAATATCTCTACATCGATCTGTCGACGAGCCAGTTCGCAATTACGGGGGTGTCAAACGGCTATAGCGCCAGCGTTGTGCGCGCAGGCGTGAACTATCACTTCTGATAGTGAAGAAGAAAATACCGGACCAGCCTCCCGGCCGCTTGCGGCCGGGATTTTTTTGCTCAGGGCCCGCTAGGAGAGGATCACCAGATTGACCGCCTTCGGTCCCTTCCCCTTCTTGTCCGGTTCGACTTCGAAAGTAATACGCTGTCCTTCGGCAAGATCCTTCAGTCCCGCCCGCTCGACGGCGGTGATGTGAACGAAGACATCGCGACCGCCGTCGTCAGGCTTGATGAAGCCGTAGCCGCGCTCGCCGTTGAAGAACTTGACCGTTCCCGTCATGGCCATCGGGAAACTCCCCCTCATTGCTCCTCCGCCGCGACGCAGACTCACGTCGCGACATGACCGGGCGTTACGGAGCCCGGGAGCTGGCCATCCTTGGACGGACCTCATCGGTCCGACGGGATCTTTCTTAGGGCCTTCACTCCGCCGCAACCATTCGCGGAAGCGGAACGTAAAGCCAGTCACGGAAACAGCATAATACGGTTCGTTGCAGATTGACTACCGGTCCTGCATATTTTTCCCAAGAACGCCGAAGCGTTACGGCCTCGGCACCTCAAGTCGGAATCTGGCAGCTCCGCCCTGGCCTAGCGGCATTTCCAGCTCGGGCAGGATGGTCTTGAGTTCGCCCTGTAGCGTGTAGGGCGGATTGACGATCAGAAGCCCGGCGGAGGTGAGAGCCTTGCTATCGGCCTGCGGCGCGACACTGAATTCGAGGCGCAGGCATTTTCCCGGCGGTTTTGCTGCAGCTGCGAGCCGCGCCACCGTCTGGGCCAGCGTGTCGGTGGCGCGCCGGCTCTTGGCGGGGTACCAAATTACATAGATACCGGTCGGCCATTTCGCGAAGGCGACCGAGAAGGTTTCGCCAAGCCGTTCGAACTCGTCCTTGGCCTCGAAGGGCGGATCGATCAGCACGAGGCCGCGCCGCTCCTTCGGCGGCACGAAGGCAGGCAGTGCCACCCAGCCGTCGAGATCGACCACGCGGGCCTGCTCGTCGCGGCGCAGCGCGTCGATCAGAGCCTTGCGTGCCTTCGGCTCGAGCTCGCAGGCGACGAGCCGGTCCTGCGGCCTGAGCAGGCCCCGGGCAATCAGCGGCGAGCCCGGATAAGCCCTGAGCTCGCCCTTCGGATTGAAGGCACGGACGATGTCGAGATAGGGCTTGGTCAGCGCTGCGGTCTCGTTCGACAGGCGCGCCTGCATCAGCCGCGCAATGCCGGTCAGCCACTCGCCGCTCCGGTGCGCCTCGTCGCTATCGAGGTCGTAGAGGCCGGCGCCGGCGTGGGTATCGATGACGCGGAATGCGGCCGGCTTGTCCTGCAGATAAGTGAGGATGCGCGCCAGCACGATGTGCTTGATGACATCTGCGAAGTTGCCGGCGTGAAAGGCGTGTCGGTAGTTCATGGCGGAGAGTTACGACATCGCGCGATGAAAGTAACTGCCGTCAATCCGGGGCACGCGAAGCGTGAACCCGAAATCTACGAAATTCCCGTCTGGTACTAACTCGCCACGGCGGCCTTCACCCACCTCTGATCGGTGGCATCGTCACCTGGTCGCGGCGACAGGCGCGGCGTTCGATCTCGTCGCACGCGCGGAATTGCAGATCCTTGCTGAGGCAGATGCGGACCTCGGAGAGCCGTGTCCGGTTGCAGGTGACCGAGATGGCGGCATTGCTGAGACCCGGATTGGCCTGGACGAAGGCCTCCTCGACCTCCGCCGGCGAGACGGTCTTGGCTTGCGACAGATCGAGATAATCGGCCGGGATCTTGATCGCGGCCCGTGCCTTCCGGATCGTCTCGAAATAGCTGCGGCCCTCGAGCCCGGAGCAGGTGCCGTGCTTGTCCCATTCGTTGAAGATCAAGCCCGGCGCCGGCATCAAGTCGAGCATGGAGGAGACGATGTTGCGATTCAGCCGCGGGGCCGGCCGCTTGCAATATTCCGGAAAACCGCTCTCGTATTGCGGCCATAGCCCATGCACGACAAAGGCATAGGGCCGTCCGCCGCATTGCATCTGCGAACGGCCGCCGCGCTCGGCGGCTTCCTCGCAGAAGGAGGGCGACCATGACAGCGCCAGCACATAGAAATCGAATTCGCCGGGCGCGTTCTGCCGCTTGTCCTGAGCCCTTGCGTCGCTTGCGAATGAGGCCAGGCCTGCAGCAAGCATCATGGAAAGGGTCAGCGAGATCACCAGGCGGGAGAATGAATGCAATCCGGAATGAAACATGGCGACGCCCCTCAACTAGACTGTGCAAGCAAGCCTAGCAGGCGATGAGAACATTTCAAGAACAAAATTGATGCGGCCACGGTCGGCCAGCCAGCGCAGTCCGAATCAGGGCTTGGCGGCGCGGCAGGCCGGATTGTAGGCCCAGTTGCGGTCGAGCCCAACCACGCACCATTCGACGCCATTGCCGTAACCGGCAAAGCCACCGTCCTCGATGAGCGAGAAATGCACCTTGCGCACCTTGCCGTCATTGAGGATAGCGTCGGCGGCGCAATACCGGCGCGGAATGTTGTCGGACTGCCAGGGGCGGAATGCGACTTCGCGAACGGCGGAGAAGCCGGTGATCTTCAAAGGGGAATTCCAGAACGAGCTTTCTTTCTCCCAGAACTGGGTGGCGATCGTCGGAAGCGCCCTGTCGCAGTCGGCAACAGTGCCGTCATAGCGCGGCCCGCTCAGCCAGAAATTCATCTCGAGCGGATTGGCAGCCTTGGCTTCGCCGAGCGTCAGCGCTCCGAACATGAGGCCGAGCACGGCGACGAAGCGAAGCGATTTCAGGGAGGGGGCGCGCATGGTCAATCCAGACAGCTCAAGTCTTGCGAAGGTCGGACGGTGACGCGAAGGCCGGGGCAGGTCAAGTGCAGCGCGGCAACACTTGGCCAGGAGTTGACCGCAACGCGGCCGCCCACAGGGCTTCAGTTCTTTTCATGGCGATCACGGCACCGTAAACTGCCTCCAGCCAATTGGAGTGACGGGAATGCGAATCATTGCGGCCGCGGGCCTTCTTGCCAGCCTGGTTGTCTCGGGCATGATGGCGAGCCAGTCGGCGCGTGCCGACTACGTGCCGCCGTTCAAGGGCAACGACACCGGCGGCATCATCGCTTACTCGATGGCGACCCAGGTCGATGCGCGTCAGGTCGCGGTCGATCACTGCGCGCGCTACGGCAAGGTGGTGAAATTCCTGGCCGTGCAGCCCTATGAGGGCGGCTACATCTCGTTCTCCTGCCGCTGGGTGCCCTATGGCGCCGCCGAGCAGCCGATCCGCACGCTCTACTGAGACGCTGTCGTCACGCCGCAATTCTCGGCCGGGAGCCTCCACATGACGCGCAAACTCGCTTTGCTCGGCTCGCTGCTTTGCCTCGTGTTCTCCGCAGGCAGAGCCAGCGCCGACGACCTGCCGGTGCGCAAGGCCGGTCTTTGGGAAATGAAGCTGGTCACATCAGGCTCGCCCGTGCCTGAGATGACCATGCAGCACTGTACCGACGAGACCGTCGACAAGGAGATGAGCAACAACGTCTCCCCGATGGCCAAGCAGATTTGCGCCAAGCAGGAGATCAAGAAGACCGCGACCGGCTATGTCAGCGATTCCGAGTGCAGCGTCGCGGGCGTCAGCACGACGTCGCATGCCGAGATCACTGGCGACTTCAATTCGGCCTATACAATGAAGACCACCTCCCATGCGCAAGGCGGCGTCGCCGGCGCGGCGGGGCGCGATACCACCATGACGCTGCAAGCCAAATGGTTAGGAGCTTGCAAGCCCGACCAGAAGCCGGGCGACATCGTGATGCCCGGCGGCTTCAAGATGAACGTGCGCGACATGGACAAGCTGAAGGCGCTGCTTCCGAAGTAGGGCCATGGCGGCTACACCGGAATCCGGACGCTCGCCCTCAATCCACCCATCGGGCTGTCGCCGAGCGTGATATCGCCGCCGTGGGTGCGGGCGATGTCGCGGGCGATCGCGAGACCAAGGCCGGTGCCGCCTTCGTCCTGGTTGCGGGCGTTGTCCAGCCGCAGGAACGGCTTGAACACCTCTTCGCGCAAGTGAGCGGGAATGCCCGGGCCGTCGTCGTCGACGGTGACGGTCAAATAGCGGTGATCGCGCTGGCCGGTGATGGCGATGTTCTTGCCGTAGCGTGCCGCATTGGTGACGAGGTTGGCGAGGCAGCGCTTGAACGAGGCCGGCTTCACCGTCACCACGGGCAGGCCGTGGAACGCGACGGTTGCGCTGTGGCCGTGGCGTTCGGCATCGCTGCGCAGCTCCTCGAGCGCCTGCGCCATGTCGGTCGGCTGCGACTGCTCGCCGGTATCGCCGCGGGCGAAGGCGAGATAGTCCTCCAGCATCATCGACATCTCGTCGACGTCCTTGCGCATGCCCTCGAGCTCGGGGCTGTCGCCGATCAGCGCGAGCTCGAGCTTGAAGCGGGTCAGGATGGTGCGCAGGTCGTGGCTGACGCCGGCGAGCATCGCGGTGCGCTGCTCCATCGTGCGCTCGATGCGCGACTTCATTTCGAGGAAGGCGACTGCGGCGCGCCGCACCTCGCGTGCGCCTCTCGGACGGAAATTTGGCGCCTCGCGGCCCTTGCCGAAGCTTTCGGCGGCATCGGCGAGGCGCAGGATCGGCTTGATCTGGTTGCGCAGGAACAGCACCGCGACGATCAACAGGATCGACGACGTGCCGACCATCCAGAACAGGAAGATCTCCGAGTTGGAAGCGTAGGCGGCGCTGCGCTGCGCGAACACGCGCATCACGGCATCGTCCAGCTGGATGCGGATCTCGACCAGATTGGAGCGGCCGACCGTGTCGATCCAGAACGAGCGGCCGATCTGGCGGCCGAGCTGCACCGACAGCGTCTGGTCGAGCAGCGAGAAGAACGGCTTCGGCCCTGGCGGCGGCATATCGCCGGCGGGCAGGAAGTCGACGACGAGGCCGAGCCGCTGCTGGGCGATGCGGCGGATCTGGTCGCGATCCCGGTCCTGCGGATAGCCCTTGTAGACGTCGATGAGTGCGGCGATGTCCTGCACCACAGCGGCCGACAGGCGGCGCGTCACCGTGTTCCAGTGCCGCTCCATGAACACGAAGGCGACGACCGATTGCAGGATCACCATCGGCACGATCATGATCAGGAGCGCGCGAGCGTAGAGGCCGGTCGGCATCCAGCCCTTGAACGCGTTGCCCATCCAGCCATTGGCGGCGGAGACGCGGCCGGCAGCGCTCTTGAGCAGCGTCAGGCCGGTATCGATCGTGCTCATCTGGCGCGCTTCACTGCGTTAGGGCGAGGCCACCAGCCGGTAGCCGATGCCGCGCACCGCCTGCAGGAATAGCGGATTGGCGGGATCGGTCTCGATCTTGCGCCTGAGGCGGTTGATCTGCACGTCGACGGCGCGCTCGTTGACGCTGCCGTTCCCGGTCAGTGCGCTGCGCGGCACGGTCTCGCCCGGTGTCTCCGAGAGAATTCGCAGCATCTCGCGCTCGCGATCGGTGAGGTGGATGACCTCCTCGCCCTGGCGCAGTTCGCCGCGCTCCAGATGGTAGACGTACGGACCGAAGGCGATCTTCTCCACGGTCGCGGCCTGCGGCGGCGGGGCGGCGCGCTTGAGGATGTTGTTGATGCGCAGCGCAAGCTCGCGCGGCTCGAACGGCTTTGCCACGTAATCATCGGCGCCGATCTGCAGGCCTTCGATACGGGCTTCCGCCTCGTGCCGCGCCGTCAGCATCACGATCGGAACCGAGGAGGAGGTGCGGATGAAGCGGGCGAGGTCGAAGCCGGTCTCGCCCGGCATCATCACGTCGAGGATCAGGAGGTCGAAATGCAGGCCCAGCAGTTTCGAGCGCGCATCGCCAGCGCTCGCTGCGGTGGTGACCCGGTATCCTTCGCTGGCAAGAAAGCGCGAGAGCAGATCGCGGATGCGGCGGTCGTCATCGACCAGAAGCAAATGGGGGGCGTCGTCGGCGGGTTGCACCGGCGGGCGGGCGAGCGTGGCAGCGAGCGGCACGGTCACTCCTTGGCGTCGTGGTTGACGGAAGCGAAGATCGTCTCGAGCACCTTGTCCGGATCGTCGCGGTCGATCATCGCGCGAAGGAAGCGCTTCACGGTCTCGGCGTCCTGCGGCGACATCTCGGCAAGCGCCCTGGTGATGCGCGTGGTCTGAAGTCCGGCGAGCTTCTGCACCAGCGCCTCGCCTTTCGGCGTCGCATAGAGCAGACGCTGGCGGCGATCATTGTCGCCGGTCTTCTGCACGATATAGCCTTCATCCAGGAGCTGCTTGAGCACGCGGCCGAGCGACTGTTTCGTGATGCGCAGAACGTCGAGAAGATCGGCAACCTTGAGCCCGGGATAGCGATAGACGAAGTGCATCACCCGGTGATGGGCGCGGCCGAAGCCGAAAGCCTCGAGCTCCTGGTCGGGGTCGCCGACGAAATCGCGATAGGCGAAGAAGAGCAGCTCGATGATATCCCAGCGCAAATTGCCCGCGTCGTCGGCGGCCGGCCGGGGCACGGCAGCGTCGGGAGACGAAGTGGCGAAATTTATGTCAGGCATATTGACGTATCTTGGGTTCAATGTTACAAAACCATAAGCCCACACGAAATTTTAGATCGTTTCGCGTCGGGTGGCATCGGAGCCAGGCGGCTTGAGAGTGCCGGACAGGCGACGACGGCCGAAACAGATCTACCGTGCGATTGTCGAGCGGCATTTCGGCAAAACATACTGGACTTCCGCCTTCCGCAAAAGCATGTCCTCGGCGGCATGCTGGCCACGGAAACCGGCCGTAACAAGGCTGGCGGCGATCCGGCAGAAACCAATCAAAGCCAGCCGGGCCCGGAGTGGGCAGGGCGGGCGCCAGAACAGCGCCGCCACCGGCAGCGGGAGGCAAGGACATGACCATGAAATTCGATATCCAGCCCGCATCCAATCCAACCCCTGAAAAGGACCGAGTCGCCAAGCTGGTGGACCCCGGCTTCGGACGGGTCTTCACCGATCACATGGCGGTCGTCCGCTACAATCAGGCCAAGGGCGGCTGGTATGAGGCCAAGATCGAGGCGCGCGCCAACTTCCAGCTCGATCCGGCCGGTGCCGTCCTGCACTACGCCCAGGAAATCTTCGAAGGCCTGAAAGCCTACAAGCGCGACGACGGCGGGGTGAACCTGTTCCGCCCGGACGCCAATGCGCGACGGTTCAGGGACTCGGCCGACCGCATGGCAATGGCCCAGCTTCCGGAAGACGTCTTCATCGAGGCCGTCGAGCAGGTCGTGCGCATCGATCGCGCCTGGATGCCGGGCGGCGAGGGCAGCCTTTACTTGCGTCCTTTCATGATCGCGAGCGAGACCTTTCTCGGCGTCAAGCCGTCGTCCGAATACATCTTTGCGGTCATCGCTTCGCCGGTCGGCTCCTATTTCAAGGGCGGCCCTGCGCCGGTCTCGATCTGGGTGTCGGAGAACTACACGCGCGCTGCGGTCGGCGGAACCGGCGCCGTCAAATGCGGCGGCAACTATGCCGCCAGCCTGCGCGCCCAGGCCGAGGCCATGCAGCACGGCTGCGATCAGGTCGTCTTCCTCGATGCGATCGAGCGCCGATACGTCGAAGAGCTCGGGGGAATGAACGTGTTCTTCGTCTTCGACGACGGCTCGCTGTCGACGCCGCCGCTCGGCACCATCCTGCCCGGCATCACCCGCGACTCCATCATCACGCTGGCGCGCGACGCCGGCAAGACCGTGCGGGAGGAGCCGTATTCGCTCGACCAGTGGCGCAAGGATGCGGCGAGCGGCAGGCTCAAGGAAGCCTTTGCCTGCGGCACGGCAGCCGTGATCTCGCCGATCGGCAAGGTTCGTTCGGTGAGCGGCGATTTCGAGATCGGCGGCGGCGCCGCCGGCCCCGTGGCCATGGGCCTGCGCAAGCAGCTGGTCGACATCCAGTACGGCCGCACCAACGATCCGCACAACTGGATCCGCAAGGTGTTCTGAGCGACGTCGAAACGTTTCCCCTTTCTGATCGGGAGAGGGGAAACGTGCAATGCTTGTGGATTATCATGCACTGAACGCACCGCCATAACTCGGCGACAAAGCCAGGATACATCGAGGCATCCTGGATATAGCGATCATGGCAACCAAGCTCTCGCAGCCCATCAAGTGGGTCGTTCTCGCCGCAATCACCGGCGTCTCCGTCTTCGGCATCCTGACCGTCGGCCCCACGCACGAGGTCGTCGCGCAAGACCGCTCGCCGATCGTCGACGTGCGCACCTCCGATCCCGAGATGAACGCCGCGATCGTACGCGCCCGTGCCACGCTCCCGACCTTCTGGGCCTCCTATGAGTCGCCCAAGCCGTCCGAGGCCGGGCATTCCCTCAAGGTCCGCTTCTCGACCCGGAAGGGCGGGGAGCACATCTGGATCGGTGAGGTGAAGAAGCAGCCCGACGGGACCTTGACCGGCCTCTTCGCCAACGAGCCGCGCGACATGCCGGGCAAGCGGGCCGGCGATAAAGTCGCGTTCGGGGAAGCTGACATCTCGGACTGGATGTTCATGCGAAACGGCAAGATCGTCGGCGGCGAAACCATCAAGCCGACGCTGAAATTCCTGCCGAAGGCCGATGCCGATGCCCTGAGGGCCCGGCTGGAGACGCCGTAGGACGGAGCGTCATTCCGGGGCGCCGGAAGCGCGAACCCTGGTGCGCAATTGCGCACCTGAGGATTGCGAGATTTCCGGGTTCGGTGCTTGCGCATCGCCCGGGAATGACGGCGTCCCCCAAGCCCCCCGTTGCCGCCCTGCGTCCCGGCTGGTAAACGCCGCGCATGGCCGAGAAATCCAAGAAACCGCAGAAATTGAAGGCGCGCCTGCCGCGCGGGCTGGAGGATCGCGATCCCTCAGCGATCCGGGCGACGCGCGAGATGGTCGAGAGGATCCGCGCCGTCTACGAGCTCTACGGCTTCGAGCCCGTGGAGACGCCGGCGATGGAATACACCGACGCGCTCGGAAAATTCCTGCCCGACCAGGACCGCCCGAACGAGGGCGTGTTCTCGTTCCAGGACGACGACGAGCAGTGGATCAGCCTGCGCTACGATCTCACCGCGCCGCTCGCCCGCTACGTCGCAGAAAACTTCGACACGCTGCCAAAGCCCTACCGCAGCTATCGCGCCGGCTACGTGTTCCGCAACGAAAAGCCCGGCCCGGGCCGTTTCCGCCAGTTCATGCAGTTCGATGCCGACACGGTCGGCTCGGCAACGCCGGCGGCGGACGCCGAGATTTGCATGATGGCGGCGGACACGATGGAAGCGCTCGGCATTGCACGCGGCCAGTATGTCGTGAAGGTCAACAATCGCAAGGTGCTGGATGGCGTTCTGGAAGCCATCGGGCTCGCGGGTGACGAAAACGCAGGCCGCAGACTGACCGTCCTGCGCGCGATCGACAAGCTCGACAAGTTTTCTGCCGACGAAGTGCGCAAGCTGCTCGGTCCCGGACGATGGGACGGCGGCGAGGAAGGCAAGGGCGACTTCACGAAAGGCGCCAATCTGAGTGCGGCGGAAGCTGACGTTGTTCTCGCCATCACCAAGCCGCGCGATGATTGGAAAGAGGCCATTGCGGCGGCGGAAACCTACCTCGCCAAGAGCGAAGTCGGTCAGGCCGGCGTGAACGAGCTGGAAGAGATCGCCCGGCTGGTCACGGCGTCCGGTTATGACGCGGATCGCATCAAGATCGATCCCTCCGTCGTGCGCGGCCTCGAATATTACACCGGCCCCGTCTACGAGGTCGAACTCCTGCTCGACACCAAGGACGAGAAGGGCCGCCCCGTACGGTTCGGCTCGGTCGGTGGTGGTGGCCGCTACGACGGCCTCGTCTCGCGCTTCCGGGGCGAGCCGGTGCCGGCGACCGGTTTCTCGATCGGGGTGTCGCGGCTGCAGGCCGCATTGACGCTGCTCGGCAAGCTCGACACGCGGCCGGAATTCGGGCCCGTCGTCGTCACCGTGTTCGACCGCGACCGCGTCGCCGACTATCAGAAGATGGTCGCATCCTTGCGCGCAGCCGGTATCCGCGCCGAACTCTATCTCGGCAATCCCAAGAACATGGGCAATCAGCTCAAATACGCCGACCGCCGTAACTCGCCATGCGTGATCATCCAGGGCTCGGATGAAAAGGCGCGTGGCGAGGTGCAGATCAAGGACTTGATCGAAGGCGCCAAGGCGGCGGCAGCGATCGCCTCCAACCAGGAATGGCGTGAGACTCGCCCGGCGCAATTCTCGTGCAGCGAGGCCGACCTCGTCGCCAAGGTGCGCGAGGTGCTGGCGCGCCATGACGTGAGCTGGGGCTAGCCATTCGCCTCGATCGTCATGCGCGGGCTTGACCCGCGCATCCATCTTCAAAATGATGGACTGCCGGATGCAGACGAGTGTACGTAGTCTGCAAGAGCAGACGACTACGCCGGGCAATGACGAAGCAGGCAATACCGAAGCAGCAGGGAGACAACGATGCCTGAGATCACCATCAGCATGGCCGAAGGCCGCACCGACGAGCAGAAGGCCGGCATGATGCGCGACATCACCCAGGCACTGGTGAAGAATCTCGGCGTCGATGCCGAAGCCGTCGTCATCCAGATCAACGAGGCCCCGCTCCGTCACAAGATGAAGGGCGGCAAGACCTTCGTGGAGCGCGCGGCGGCCGCGAAGAAGTGACGCGTTAGCGTCATTCCGGGGCACCCGCCAGGGCTGAACCCGGAATCTCGATCGACAATCCCTGGATTCCGGGTTTGCGCTTCGCGCGTGCCGGAACGACGAGCGGCACCCATGGACGCACGCGACTTCATCAAGCCCGGCATGAGCGCCGAGCGCACGCTGGTGGTGCCGACCGAGCGCACCGTCGGGCACTTCGTGCCCGGCATGCCCATGGTTTACGCGACATCGATGATGATCCTGGAGATGGAAATGACCTCGGGCGATGCGATCCGCGCCGCGCTCCAGCCAGGCTGGGTGACCGTGGGCACCGAGGTCGACATCCGCCATCTCGCTGCCGCCCTCGTCGGCGCAACCGTGCGGACCACCGCGAAGGTGGTCGCGGTCGAGCGCCGCGTCATCCGCTTCGAGGTCGAGGCGTTCGAAGGCACGCGCAAGCTCGGTGAAGGCCACCATGCGCGCGGACTGGTCAATGTCGAGATGTTCAACAAACGGCTCGGAGCCTAGAGCATGATGTTTTTATACGGAAACATAGCCTGAATTTTTGAGGTAGTTGGTGCATTCCTCTTTGGAGAAGATATCGAGGAGTTCACCGACTTTGCGCCAAGTCGCTTCGACATCACGTGTC